>CENT01097405.1_pt1 | contig 23459 bp, 16 predicted proteins | sample 530141 | NCBI WGS metagenome assembly CENT01 (sample SAMEA2591074, study PRJEB7988) | marine metagenome | isolation source: saline water (ENVO:00002010), including | reverse complement strand
CACCTATCCTCTGCTCAAAGACTTTAAAGTTGCCTGTCAATAGGGCCCTGGTGAACGGTTACACTCATTTTGCACTAAACTACCATTATGAAACCTCAAAAGTAACGCTATGTATCACTATATAGTGTCGCTCTGACGGGAGTACCACTATATATTGCTATGTAATGTGATCAGGCTATTTTCAAATCCTCTCACACCGACCAATCTATACTTCCCCGCTTACAGCGTGAGCTTCAGTCTCTCGCTTTACAGTACTCAAAAACAATCGCTTTCAATTTACCAATACATGCCCACAACTGATGATAATCCGTCAGTAAATGCCTTTCTATTTAAACGTAGCAGAGCTACAGCACCAACTCTTCCTCTTTTTGATTGTCTTCATCTTCGTTTTCTTCTCGTAGCGAGAGAAATACCCCAAACGTTAAAATGCCAACTCTACCCATAAACATCATTAGCATTATTACCAGTTTTCCTATGTCACTGAGTTCTATAGTTAGGCCCATGGTGAGCCCTACTGTGCCAATTGCTGAAAGTACCTCAAAGAGTATCCAGCTTAATGGAGCTTCTTCTGTGATAAGTAAAATGGTCACAGCGATAAAGGATATGGCAAATGCTAATATAAAACTGCTGGCCGCTAGCTGTAGCTTGTGTAGGGGAAGTCGCTTTCCATCAAAGCTCACAAGCTTCCTTCTTTTAAGGGTACTTCTTACAATGGCGGTGAGCGCCGCAAGGGTAGTCGATTTTAATCCTCCACCCGTGCCCGAGGGTGAAGCGCCAAATAGCATGAGAAAGAACATAACAAACACCGAGGCAATGTGCATGTTGGCCACGTTAAAGGTGTTAAATCCGACGGTGGTGCTTGCTGTCATGACTTGAAAAAATACAGTCATCCAGCGCTCGAACGTGGGCAGGTGATTAAATGAATCGTCAGTAAAGCCTACGAAAAGGGTGCCGCCAACCAACAATGTAAAAGTGATTTTTAAAATGATGGTTGTTGAAAATTGCGGTGTGCTTCTGGGGTTTTTCACTACATCCCACACATCTACCATCACAATGAAACCGATAGCGCCAAGCAGTGACAGCGCTGAAATAATGAAGTTAACAGCAAGGTGGCCTTGATAGCTCTGAAAGCTGGTTGTCATTAAGCTAAAACCAGCCGTACAAAAAGCACTTACGCTATGAAAAATGGCCGACCAAATAGGCGCCGCTTCTCCGTTTTGAGTAAAAATAATCGCCAATAATATGGCACCAATGCATTCTACGATAAGCGTGAATAAAACCACTTTTTTCACAAAAGTACTGGGCTTAAAGTCTTTCGGAAAAGCAAATTCTCGCTTGCTCATTTCAAGAGACGTTTTAAGCGAATCTTTCGACATTTTTGCTTTTAAGGCTACCAGGATAAATGAGCCAAAAGTCATATACCCAATGCCGCCAATTTGAATAATCAATAGGATGACAAGCTGCCCAAAAAAGCTGTAGTCCACCCCTGGCTGAGTAGTGATTAAACCCGTTGTCGATACTGCTGATGTGGCTATAAACAGGGTATCTAACCATTCAATTGGCGAGTTTTGCGCGATAGGCAGGCTCAGCAAACTAAATGCGATGATTAAAAAGAACACATAGCCATAAATCAAAAGCGCGGTTGGCGATTTGGTTACTAGTAAGTCTTTAATCGATGTCAGTGTTGTGCCCTCATAATTTCCGTATAACGCTTTTGAGATGAGTGAATAAATGTGATGCCACAGCAAAAGGCGAAGATAAGCTTGTTGTATAACTACCTATCACTCAAATTGCTTACGTTTATGTAGCAATTTTTAAGGTGCTTATATTGAAAAGGATCAGACACCATCTAAGCTGCGAGGTGATCTTTTATGCTCTTATCCCCCGTAGCTACAATGGTTTTAGGTGTTTGCAGTTGCATTTGATCAACGCTTTGAATGGGTTGCTTCTTCGCTATTCAATGAGTTTTCGGCTTACACCCACTTAAAGGTAGCGCTAATCGCCGTCGAAGGAATAAGCCGCTCTCTCTTTACACATTTATTCCACACCAAGGAACTTACGAGCAGGGATTATGATTAAAAAAATTAGTATTGCATTGATGTTCGCCGCGCTAGCAGCTGCTGGTTGTAGTGATAAAGATACTGCCTCATCACAAGCTCAAGACTCTGCTTCACCGAAACAAAATGATGCAAGTGCTAAGCAAAAACAACCTGCAACGCCGGTAGGGTATGTAGATCTCACTTTGCAGCAAATTCCTACCTTAACTAAAATTCCAGGCAGAGTAGTACCATACCAAGTCGCCCAAGTAAGGCCCCAGATAAGCGGCATTATACAGTCTCGCTTATTTACCGAGGGCGCGTTAGTTAAAGAGGGCGACCAGCTTTACCAAATTGAGCCTAATCGCTACCAAGCCGAGGTAGATTCTGCACAAGCAGACCTTAATAACGCTCAAGCGAGAGTGAATAATGCCCAGTCCGTTGTTGAGCGATACGATAGCTTGGCCGAATCTGACGTGTTAAGTCAGCAAGTTTTCGAAGATGCGCAAACAGAGTTAATGCAAGCAAAAGCCACGCTAATGCAAAGTGAAGCCCAACTCAAGCGCGCGAAAATAAACCTCGCTTATACCAAGGTTTACGCACCAATCACTGGCTACATAGGGCCTTCAAGTGTAACTAAGGGCGCGCTGGTGTCACAGCAGCAAGAACAAACCCTTGTCACCATTCGTCAATTAGACCCTGTTTATATTGATTTCTCTGTCTCTGCTAGCGATAGGCAGTTGATAGGCTCGCAAAATGATACTTCGCAGAGCCAATCGGTAAGCTTATTTTTAAACTCAGGAGAGCGGTACCCCCAGATTGGCAAAATAATAGCCACAGATTTTGCGGTTGATAATCAAACAGGCACTATTCAAGTTCGCACCGAGTTTGCTAACCCTGAAACTGCTCTTTTACCTGGGCTATTTGTGCGCGGTGCAATTAATGACAGCACTGCAGACCCGGTTATTATTGTTCCGCAAAAAAGCGTAAAAATTGGGGCGAACGGTAAAAAGCATGTGTGGGTGATAGACGCCGACAACAAAGCGCGCCAAAGAGAGGTTACCACGGGCACGGCGTTTGAAAATAAATGGGTTATTGAAAATGGCTTGAAGCAAGGTGAGCGGCTAATTGTTGAGGGCACAATGACATTAGCCGACGGGCAACGTGTTAAGCCGCAAAAAGTGACTCAGGAGGGTGACCGAGAAGCTAATCAAAAAACTAATCAAAAAGCTAAACAGGAAGTTAAGCAAAAAACCAATAAGAGCGCTGATGACCAGAATGCACAGCCGACAGGGAAGGCGCAATAATTATGTTTTCTCGCTTTTTCATCAACCGCCCTATTTTTACCGCTGTAATCGCACTTCTTATTATGGGAAGCGGCGCTTTTTCAGTGATGAATCTTCCGCTAGAGCAGTATCCAAATATTGCCCCACCTAAAGTTTCTATTAGCGCAAGTTACCCTGGTGCATCGGCAAAAACCATGGAGGTTACGGTTACTCAAGTCATTGAGAAGAGCCTTACGGGTATCGACAACTTGCGTTACATTCAGTCGCAAAGCTCTTCTGCCGGTACGGCGTCAATTACCTTAACCTTTGAGCCAGGTACCGACCCCGATATTGCGCAGGTACAAACCCAGAACAAAGTATCCCAAGCGCAATCTGCGTTACCGCCCATTGTGCAGCAGCTTGGTATTGCAGTAGAAAAGGCAGGCAGCAGTTATGCGCTGCTGGTCAGCTTTTTCTCAAAAAGTGGCGAGATGAACCGCAACGAGATTTCAGACTTTCTGGTGTCGAACCTTGAAGAGCCATTAAGCCGGGTTAATGGGGTGGGGCAAATACAAACCTTCGGCCCTGAAAACGCCATGCGCATATGGCTTAATCCTAACGCCATGAACAATTACAACATTACCGCACTTGATGTCACTAATGCCATTGAACAACAAAATGTGCAGTTAGCAACGGGTGAAATTGGCGGAGCCCCATCGGTAGAAGGCCAACAACTTAATGCCACTATTACTGCGCAGTCGCTGCTAACCACGCCTGAAGAATTTGAAGCTATTTTATTACGCTCAGATTTAAACGGCGCGAGTTTAACGTTAGGCGATGTCGCTCGTATTGAAGTGGGTGCAGAAAATTACAGAGTGCTTGGCAGATGGAACGGAAAGCCCGCGTCGGGTATCGCCATTGAGCTTGCGCCATCGGCTAATGCGCTTGCCACAATAGAAGCGTTGAAAGCACGAATTGATGAATTTGAAAGCATCATTCCAGATGATTTGGGTATTGCTTACCCTGTCGATACGTCACCTTTTATCCGCGCGTCTATTCTCAATGTGCTTGAAACCCTCGTGATTGCGGTGGTGTTAGTGGTGCTAGTGATTTACATCTTTTTGCAAACGCTAAGAGTTACTTTAATTCCGGCTGTTGCCATACCTGTTGTTTTGCTTGGTACATTTAGCTTTTTATTGCTGTTTGGTTATTCCATTAACGTACTTACCATGTTTGCCCTTGTGTTAGCCATTGGCATGTTAGTAGATGACGCCATAGTGGTTACCGAAAACGCCGAAAGAAAGCTTGAGGAAGATGAAAGCCTGTCGCCTAAAGAGGCGGTGAAAAATGCGATGGCAGAAATTTCTTCCGCACTGGTGGGTACAACGGTAGTCATTTGGGCGGTGTTTTTGCCCATGGCGCTATTTAGCGGCTCGGTTGGCGTTATTTACAGGCAGTTCGCTGTTACCATATCAGTTGCAATGGGGATATCACTGTTCATTGCCCTAACTTTATCGCCAGCCCTTTGCACACTGTTGCTGCAATCTGGAGGCAAGAAACAAAGCGGTAAGGTGCTGCAATGGTTTAATACTGGCTTCGACAGTATCAAAAATCGTCACAATTCCCTGTTAGAAAAGTTGCTGAACAATAAAATAATTTTACCTGCTGTGTTCATTGTATTGGTGGCAGGAAGTATGTGGATCTTCGGACGAATTCCTACCTCGTTTTTACCCGAAGAAGATCAAGGCCGAATGTTTACCTTGGTGTCTGGGCCGCCAGGCTCAACGCTTCAGCAAACGCGAGAAAAAATGGCCAAGCTTGAAGACTTTTATCTCAACGAAGCAGGTGATGCAGTAGAGGGTTTATTTACTGCCGCTGGTTTTAGCTTTGCAGGGCAAGCGCAGAATGTGGGCATTGCGTTTGTACAAATGAAGGATTGGGAAAAGCGTGGCGAACAAAACAGCGTTTTTAAAATAAAAGAGCGTGCCGCTAAGGCGTTGGCTCCGGTGAAAGACGCCATGATTATTCCCCTAGTACCGCCGCCTGTGAGTGCGTTAGGTAATGCCAGTGGTTTTCAGCTACAGCTGATTGACCGCGAAGGAGCGGGGCATGAGGCAATGAAGCAGGCAACTCAGCAACTGCTGAAAGCTGCTAACGAAAGCCCACTGCTGTCTCAAGTTCGCTTTAATGGTCTTGCCGATAACCCTCAATACAGCTTAGATATAGATACGCCAAAGGCGCTAGCGCTAGGGGTTCCAATATCAACCATAAATCAAACGTTAAGCGTTGCCTTAGGCGGTCGCTATGTGAATGATTTCGTCGATAGCGGTCGCATAAAACGGGTTTACGTTCAGGCCGATAATGAATATCGAATGCTGCCTGCTGATATCGATAATTGGTATTTGCGCAACAGCAGCGATGGCATGGTACAGCTTAGTCAAATAGCAGAGGGTAAGTGGTCCTACGGCCCTTCTAAATTAACACGCTTCAATGGCGGGTCTGCAAGAGAAATTCAGGGCTCGACGCCACCGGGAGTGAGTTCGGGTGAAGCGCTAAAAGAATTAGAGCGAATTGCAGAATCACTCGATAATGGTTTTGAAATTGCGTGGACGGGGTTGTCTTACGAAGAAAAAGAAAGCGGTAGTCAAACGTTGCTGCTTTACAGCATTACTGTAGTGGTGGTGTTTATGATTTTAGCGGCCTTGTATGAAAGCTTGGTGATCCCCGTTGCTATTATACTGGTGGTGCCATTAGGTATTTGCGGTGCCGTTTTAGCAACGTGGTTAACGGGTCAATCAAACGATGTGTATTTTCAAGTAGGGCTGTTAATGACCATTGGTTTAGCGGCTAAAAATGCTATCTTGATTGTGGAGTTTGCACAGCGCAACTACAGCCAAGGGATGAGCGCTTACGACGCTGCCATAAACGCCGCAAGTCAGCGCTTTCGCCCCATTATTATGACATCGTTTACTTTCATTTTAGGCGTAATGCCCTTAGCGTTTGCCTCTGGCCCGGGCTCAGGTGCACAAAATGCAATTAGCATAGGCGTACTTGGCGGGATAACCATGACCACAGTGTGCGTTGTGTTCTTTGCTCCGTTTTTGTTTGTGTGGGTACGTCGCATTGGTAAAGGGGCTAACGGTAATACTGAAAAGGCCAGCTAGAACTGTATCAACCATCTAACGAACGCTGGTATTACAGGATTAACTAACGCGCCTTCATTTAACATGAGGGCGCACACCAAGGATTAAGGTTATGTTTGTATTATCATCAAACGCCATGCTGCCGAGCAGTGCGGAATCTAGTAGCAGTCTATTAATTAACAAGCTACAACTCACAGCGTCTTCATTGGTGCAGAGCACTGATGGTGGAGGCGCTATTTCCAGTCTATCTAATGCGCAATCGCTTTTAGCCCAGCTTTGGGAGAGCTTTGTTTATCGCTTGCCTGGTTTAGCCCTTGGCATTGTTGTGATGGCTGTCTTTATCTTTTTAGCCCCTCATGCTGCCAGCTTACTTGTAAAGCCAATGACGCGAACGACAACGTCGCCTCTACTGCGCTCTGTTATTCAACGAAGCATCAGCTTAGTGCTTATGCTACTTGGAATTTATTTGTTTCTGTTTTTGGCGGGTTTAACGGGCTTTGCCATTGCGGTTGTCAGTGGGACGGGTGTCGTAGGGCTTATTTTAGGTTTTGCGTTTAGAGACATTGCAGAAAACTTTATTTCAAGCCTACTGCTCACTATCCAGCGGCCTTTTCGCATAGGCGATATTGTTCAGATAAATGATTTTACGGGCATTATTCAAAAAGTGACGGCACGTGCCACTACATTGGTAGATTTTGATGGTAATCACATTCAAATACCTAACGCGACAATTTATAAAGGTGTGATAAAGAATTTAACGGCTAACCCGCTTATGCGAGGACACTTTGTTATTGGAGTAGGGTACGACGCTGATATTCAGCGAGCACAACAAATAGCGCAGAGTGTGATTGGCGAACAGCAAAACGTGCTGACCGATCCAGAGCCTCAGACGCTTATCGATACGCTAGGTGCCTCTAGCTACAATGTGAAAGTGTATTTTTGGGTAGACGTAGAGAAAACCAGCGTGCTCAAAATGTCGTCAGTGCTCATGCGCAACATTACCACTGCTTTTTTAGATGCCAATATTAGTATGCCTGACGATGCAAGAGAACGGATATTTCCACAGGGTCTTCGGGTTGAAACGGCGCCAAACCAAAGTGAGGTTGGTGGAGATGGAAAAGTGAGTCAGGGTAATGATGCTTCAAATAACAGTGAGGGTGAAGCATCACGTTCTAGCGCTAATCAAGCCAAACATGATCATAACGTGAAACAAAATAGTCGTTTCTCAGATGATGATGTAGCGTCTGAAGCTCATGAAATTAGAGAACAAGCTCGTAACTCCAGAGATCCAGAGGGAGGCGAGAATATTCTTTAAGTAGTTACAGCGATAGCTGGAAACCGTCTAAAAAAGCGCCATACCTTGGCGCCTTCTATTACTAATCACTCTCAATAAACGTGCTGGGAAAAGTCATCACCCAGCAGGTTTTTTTATCTATTTTCTAACCGATTGAAGTCTAAATAGCCAAATTCAGTAGGGTAGGTGTTTTTAAAATAGCTGTGCATGTTGTCAGCATAGTCCCAGAATTTTGGGTTTGTGCGTCTTACGCCGTAGGTGTCTAGCAAAGCTGCATAATCCGGTTCTGACCCCATTCTATTGATGCGTGAGGCGAGGTCTTGTAGCTCGGATATTTCAACCTGCAAAAACGCATTTGGGTGAGAGGTCATAAATCCACTGGCGATAGTGACGGTGTCTTCTTCTGGTAAACGCCTGTCTTCCTCATTAAACAAATGGGAAATATTGGTGTGGGCGCTGTGTCGCAGCATGGTATAAAAGTGTTGTTCATCGCTTGATTTGTCATAAACCCGCACTATGGTTGACTCAGGAAGAAGCGAAATGTTTTTGCCTTTGAACGAGTTTATCCTGTTGAAGCTAGCGATAGCCTCTTTTTCTTTAAACCCGTTATTTAGGTAATGTCGCTCGCTGATTGTGCCTGTGAATCTACGCTTCATGGTATCGAGTAATTCTTGATAAGGGTTGTCGGTTTTGTACTCAATATTAGTTTCTATCTTTGATGTATTGCCTTTATACACAAATTCTTCAACTTCGCTTACCGAGCCGCGATACCATTTGTTTCTAATCTTGTCTCTGGTTTCACTAGGTAGTAACGCTAAAAAGTTGAATTCGCCTTCCATACGCAAAAAGTCCATATACATTCTACTGTTAAGCTGGTGACCAACGTTGCCGTACACGTCGTAACCCGCAACTAATAGATAGTGAATGCGCTCAAAGAGTGGGTACGTTAACACCCACGCTGTTTGTGGCGTATCTCCAACAAGCCCTTTAACTACGCTTGCGGCATCTTTATGCCTAAAAATAGTTAACGCCATATTTTCATTCTCGCCATCACCGTTCCACAGTAAATCAAGATCGATGCTTAACTTGTCTTTTATTTTAGTATTGATGAATTCAGATTTCGCGTTTAAATATTCACGCTCCATAGCGGCATAGTTCATCCATGCCGTAGGTAGGGCATTGCTTTGCTCTTCAGCAGGCAGCTCAATATTTTGAAGTGCTTGTTGTATAAATTCGCCGTTATTTTGAACCAAATCTAAATCTGGTTCAGAAAATACAACCCAAAAATGATCGTTTATCACGTTTAGCGCCATTTGCCCGCGACACACTGGGCCTTTGATAAATTGCATGATGGTGTTTTGCGCCTCATCAAGCATATAGTTGTATCTAGCGTTTATGGGTAATTGGGCAAATGTAATAAAGGGGTTAGAGGCCTCTTCAGGCTTATACGACGGCATTGAGGTAACCTCGTAATCGTCGTTCAAAAACCAGTCTTCGTATTTATCCATGCGATCGCTGGTTAGTAATACTGGCATATGCGACTTGTGCACTCGCGTTTGTTTTAGCGGCACTATTCTGTAATACACTCGCTCTACGCCAGGGTTGTCAAAGGGCCGACGGGTATGAATACTTTTAATGGGCTGTCCCGGGGCTGTGGCGGAGCGAACCAGCTTGAAAAACTGTTGAGGTTGCTTTGCGTCAAAGTGCAGATGCACAAGAAAGAGATGTTCAAATAAATAACGGCTCATTAATTGAGACTTTAAACTGTTGCCGTTTAAAAAGTCCTCCCACGCCATAATGTGCTGCTGGTTTTCTTCTGTGATAACAACGTCGTCGCTACCTTTGCCGCCTTGGGCTATCCAATTGAGAATGAGTGCGTTTTCTTGTTTGTCTAATGCTGGCAACGCATAGGGCATTCCCCATAAAGGGTAATCTTCTTTGAAGTCATCGATATCGTCGATGGTAGGGCATTGATATGCTCTGTTGATATTCAACGGGTAATCTTCTTTATTGAGAAGCGCCGGTGTTTCGCTGGCTGTTTCTACTGGCGTATCATGTTTTAATTGTAGCAGATGGGCAATAACGCTTGATGATAAGTTTTCATTGGCCGCGGTTTGGTAATCTGTGGATGACAAGCCATTTGTGCTTGTTTGGGGCGTATCAGAATTAACTGCGAAAAAGTCTTTATCTCGCCATTGGGCTAGCGTATGGCCGTCTTCGAATAGTCGAGTTAAGTTGGCTTCTATGAGCCTTTCACCATCGTAAACCCGCTCTTTGCTCGCGCCTCGTTCAATACCGGAATAAGCGCCCATTTTAAGTTGGCAAGGTGCATCATAACAGGCATGGCAAACCACACAGCGCTTAGCTAAAACAGGCTTGACGTCGTCGTGATAATTAACCACTTCACTTGTAAGCGGCACTGATACAGGTAGCGACTTTGCTTTGATGGGCGTTTGGGAAAAATGATAAATGCCTGACCCAGCTAATAGCACAACGATACACCAAATGGAGGTTGTCCACTTATTCATGCAAAAACTCTCTTTTAAATTATTTTGTTTAGACTGTACTGTTTTACCGTACTTTTTAGCTGTACTTACTGACAGGCGTTAGCTGTATTTACTTACAGGCTCACATGAATGTTGCGTCGAGATAACATCAAGATAACCCTATTCGCTAGTACGAACATCCTTAGAGCTAACATTATACAGTAGCCAGGGGACAGGTGGTAGAAAAGAGGGGAAATGTGTATGCGCAATCGCAAGACGGGTTCAATTTCTCCCATATCTTTGACAATTTCCTCTCATCTTCTCCTAATGTAAGCTACTCCTCATTTGAGCTAGGCAGGGGGTAAATCAAACCAAAGCGCCTCAATAGGGCTAGTTGCTACAATGTTAACTTGCTCATTTGCGCCAATAGCAAAGGCGTCTCCTTTACTGAAAGCCTGATTATCGAACGCCTCTGTGCTTGTGCTATTAATAGTAGCGTTTTTGGTATCAGCGGCTTCAGTGTCAGAACTATCCACTTCAGCGTCACCAATGATAATGTGCAAATAGCCCGTTCGATTCGCGGTGTTTAAGCTATAGGTCTCTCCTTTATCTAACATGAGCCTAGAGATACTGGCATCTTGATTTATTGATAGGGTGCCATCGCTGCCTTTGGGAGTAACTAAAGGAGTAAGCGCGCCTTTTTGTGCCACTGCGTTTTGTTCATAGCTTGGCTCAATTCCTTTTTTTATCCGGTAAGATCCAAATTTGTAGAAATTTTACTTTCTCATTTTTTGAAGCATTGAACTCTGAGTGGGTAACGCCTCGTCCTGCGCTCATGCGCTGAATATCGCCTGCTGGCACCACATATTTATTGCCGCTGCTGTCTTCATGCTTTAGTGCACCTTCAATAACGTAAGACACTATTTCCATGTCTCGGTGCCCGTGGGTGCCAAACCCGCGCCCCGGCATGACTTCATCTTCGTTGATCACCCGTAACGCCGAAACCCCCATATGCTGTGCATCATAATAGTGTCCAAATGAAAAGCTATGCTTACTTTGTAACCAGCCTAAGTTCACGTCGCCTCGTTCGTCTGCTTTTCTAATATAAATCATTTGAATGTCCTCACTTCATTTCAATAAGGGTACTGTAGTCCTAACGATGAATTTAGAAAATTGCTTTAAAAAGGTTGTTTCGTTCTTTTTATTAGAATGTATTACGAGTCGGACATTAGCGGCTGTTACTCTTCCTTGTGTTTCTATGGGTTCTTCTCTTTATGTGATGTAGTGCTTATCGAATAACAAAGTAGTAATTGTGGCGTATTTCCTTTTTATTCGTTTTATTGGAATGAATGATGCGTTTTTAACATATTTATTTTGTTGCGCTTTCATTCAATACTTCGACGTAGCATTTGTGATGTTTCACTAAGTCAGCCAAATCTATATCGAAGGAGAAAACGAATGAACACTATCTTATTATTGAAATCGTCACTGAATGGTGACCAAGGAAATTCATCTATCTTAGCTAACGCGCTGGTAGAAAGAATCAAGTCCCAATCTGAACACAATAGCCAATCAGATAATGGTGTAACGGTGATAGAAAGAGACCTTGCTGCTGATGATCTACCTCACTTAACGCAAGCTGAAATGGCTTCATGGGCTAACAAGGGCGAAGATGAACTCGCCAGCTTGTCAGATACGTTAATCAACGAGTTAAAAAGCAGCGATACTGTTGTTATTGCTATGCCTATGTACAATTTTGGCGTGCCCTCTACGTTTAAAGCATGGGTCGATCGCATAGCGCGTGCTGGCGTTACCTTTCAGTACACGGAAAGCGGTCCGGTGGGATTGCTGGAAAACAAGAAGATAGTGGTAGTTGCCGCGCGAGGCGGTATCTATGAAGGCACACAAAAAGACACCCAATCTCAATATCTAAAAGATTTCTTCGGGCTAATTGGTCTTACTGATGTTTCTTTTATCTATGCAGAGGGCCTAGCCATGCCAGACGGTGAAGCGCGAATGAACGCCGCCGAACAGGCCGTAAAAACGTTTAGTGTGTAGCTATTAACTTTAGTGTTGATGCAGGTAGGCGAATGATTGCGTTTAACCAAACGTAATCAGCGCCTTTCAGATACAGCACAAAATAAATACATTATTTACTTGTTCAATATTTGTGCTGTTGGTATTTATCTATTATGGTGGATAAATAAAAATAACTGGCAGGACGCATGAAGATTTTTTCCGAGTTTAAACGTCGCAACGTATTTAAGGTTGCTAGTGTTTATTTGGTGACATGCTGGATCATTTTACAAATAGTTGCTGTCATTTCTCCTGCCTTACATCTGCCAACACTGTTTAGCACGATTATCACAGTCATCCTCGTAATAGCGTTTCCTTTTGTATGCATTTTTGCTTGGGCATTTGAATTAACCCCTGAAGGGCTAAAGCGTACCCACGAGGTTGATATCAATGAGTCAATTGGTAAGCACACTGGCAATAAAATTAATTACTTACTCGCTATCTCGCTAACGTTTGCCCTTGGGTTCATCTTCTATCAAAACTGGTTTATTGACTCTGCGGATGACAGTGTTGAGCTTTCTATTGCGGTTTTGCCGTTCGAGGACATGAGCCCAGATAGCTCACAGAGTTACTTCGGAGATGGCATAGCCGAAGAGATTTTAAATTCACTGGCGCGTTTGAATAAATTAGTGGTAATAGCACGTACCTCGTCATTTAACTTTAAAGACAGCAATAGTGATATTCGCGAAATAGGGAAAAAGCTAAATGTAAACTATGTACTTGAGGGCAGTGTTCGAAAAGACAAAAATCAACTACGTATTACTGCGCAGCTTATCGAAGTAAGCAGTGGTGCGCATATTTGGTCACAAACCTATGATCGAACGCTAGACAGTATTTTTGCGGTACAAGATGAACTGACTTACGCCATCACACAGGCTCTTAAATTAAATTTACTACCTGAGCAAGTTGAGCAAGAAGCTGGAATGACGAGGGATCCAAAGGCCTACGAATTATTCATTAAAGGTCGAGAATTTTCATATCAGCGAAGCTCAGAGTCGTTACAACAAGCCGCAAACTTCCTGAAACAAGCCATTAAGCAGGATCCTCAGTTTCACCTCGCAAAAGCACAGCTATATATGGTGTTCGAACTTGCCTTACACTAAGGTGGATTTACCAGCGAAGAATCTCAGGCAGAAAAAGAACGTTTATTTTGGGAATTAACGACCGCGCCAGATTTTCCGCTAAAAACACTGGTAACAGCGGTACAGGCGGAGAATAATTATAGACTTGAAATAAGTATGACGCTGTATCAAATGGCTTATGAGCAGTCACCTAACGACCCGCTTATTCAAAACGTTAGCACGCTTAGTCTCGATGATTATCAAGACATGATTAAGCGGCGGGAGCAGATCCTCAGAACAAACCCACAAAGTCAGATAAATGTGGCGAACTTAGTATTTTTGTATCTTGTCGCTGAACAGCCTCAACGAGCAGAACAGCTTTTATCGACAATGAATACAAACTTTAAAGAAAGTTCGGCGACTTTTATCGCGAGTTTTTATTATTACTACGCTTATAAACAAGATATTAAAAAAACGTTGGAGTTAATTAATACCTATCGTGGTGAGCCTAATGCAGAGTACAGAAGGGTAAAGTCCTCAATTAATATACTTAGTGGTAACATTAACGTTGCGCTTGCTTATATGAGTGACGAGCTTAACCAATTACCAGACACTTCAGAGGATTTCTTTAACGCTTATTTACTCCTCCTCGACTTAGAAACGAAAGGCAAATTAACCGAAAAACAGCAAGTTCACTATCGTCAATTACCAGTTTCCGAGGAGTTTGAAAATAGAGTGCAAGCATCCTATAAGCTGGAGCAAGGAGATGAGACGCTGTATGAAAAACAGCAGCAATTAGCAGGCGCAACTTCAGCTGAGTTCTCTCAACACGTAGATCTTTACAAGTCTGAACCTTATTCCTACGCAACAATTAAAAAATTTAATGGCGACGATAGATATGCTCGGGAACTAGGAAGCGCCATTGAACCTGCGGTCTCGGCATGCCAACAAACACAAAGTAAGGCTGGCTGGTTTTGTGCGGGCCTTCTATATTTAGCGAAAAATGATTCAAAAATAAATCCTAAAAGTATGTTTAACCGCCAACCGCTTCTCGATTATGATTCGATAGGAAGTGAGACATTTTTACTCACTTCCCCCCGTTTTTATGGACTAAATCAGCATCCTGATTTTAAACCCCTTGCTACCTCGTTTATCAATAGCACCTTCGGAAAATGGAATCCTGATTTAGCGATAGATGAAATTACCGTGTCCAATCCACAATGATGAGAGAGACATGCATTTTCAAGCAGCGCTGTGTCATACATTTAGTACACCTATTGCAGCATGACTAATAATCTGTTATTACGCGCTCGTAACACACTAAATTGTCGTTAATATCACTCGCTATCTTCAAATTTAGTTGCCATTCTCAATTTTCTGGCAATATACTTTAGTCTAAGTGAAGTAGTCATCTCAAACGTTATGGTTCGACAGAGCATGTTCCTAGATAATGCACATGGAAGTTATTCGCTGTCTTTACAGTGCGACACGGTATATTGCGATTATGCCGATGGGTTCAATTTAAGTGGCGTTAGAAAACTCACCGTCGACATTCTTTCGTTAACCGCATCGTTAAATGCATGGGTGCTTTTTCAGCGTCCTACGGAAACTGCGGGCATTACTCATGATGCGATTGGCGAAATGATGGCGGGATACTTTGCTTTTCAGCAGGCCGGCTGCAAAGCGGTGGGTATTGTCGAAAACAGTATATTTGTTCATGCAGGCTCCCCGCATAGGCCTTCAAATCTCACCATGCCGTTTATGATTGATAAAGACGAGGCAAAAATTCGACATTGGCTTTCGCAAATACGCTCATCATCCCACTAAATGTTTATTTTGTGTTAAACCTTCTTTTTCGCCTTTTTATCGCTTATCGCAGTCCTAAACTTTTAAAACGCCGTATTCTATGTCGTAGAAAACTGATGTAGTGCGCGTGCTGCGCGGAGTAAAAATATGGTTAACACCGATAATAACAACAAAAATCAACAAACGACCTATAACAAAAAAGCACCTTGGGTGGCTCATATCATTGTCTCTATCGTTATCCTCATCATCGCTGTACTAATAGTGAGAGCGATGTTTTCTAGTAAACCAGAGGCAAGGAAGTGGGGAGGAAGTCAAGCTGCGCCCACCGTCGCCGTTGATGTGATGGACTTGAGTATAGATAACTACGAAGTATGGATTGAGTCTTACGGTACGGCGCAACCGCTCACACAAACCGAGCTTGTAGCCGATGTTTCCGGTCGCGTGGTATCGGTTGCCCCTAATATTCGAGCTGGGGCGTCATTTAAAAAAGGTGACGTTCTTGTTCGATTAGAAGACCGAGATTTTCGCATTGAAGTGGATATTGCAAAATCTGCAGTTGCAGAGGCCAACGTAAGCTACTTGCAAGAACTGGCTGAAGCCGACTTTTCAGCGCAACAATGGAACAAGCAGCCTAAAGGTGAGGCCGCTAAACTTTTGGCGTTGCGCAAACCTCAGGTTGCTGCTGCAGAAGCGGCGCTTCGCGCAGCAGAGGCAAGGCTAATGGGCGCCCAGCTAAATCTTGAGCGAACCGTTATAAAAGCGCCTTTCGATGGCATGGTGTTAAGTCAGTCTATCGATGTTGGTCAAGTTGTGACTCCAACACAAACTATCGCGTCTATCTACAGTACCGACGTTGTTGAAGTTAGGTTACCCATCAAAACCGCAGAGCTAGAATACTTTTACCTAGGTGAAAACGGTTCTGGCTCTGCTCAAAATCCCCGCGTAAGACTATATGGCGACTTAGGCACTAAAACCTATCAATGGGAAGGCGAAATTGTGCGAAGTGAAGGCGCTTTCGATCCTACCACCCGTATGTTATTTCTTGTGGCTCAGGTAGAAGCCCCTTTTCAAGCTACTCAGCAAAGGCCAGCTCTACGAGTAGGTCAATTTTTAAGTGCTCGTATTGAAGGGCAGCAACTCAATGATGTGTTCGTCATTCCGCGCCAAGCTGTGTCTCAGAACAATATGGTAAGTGTGGTGGATGAAGGGGTGTTAAGAAAAAGACCCATCACTCCGTTATGGACCGACGATAAAAACGTGATTGTTTCTGCCTCCAACTCTCAAGTTACTGGCAATGCGAGCAATATGTTAACGCCAAACGATCAGTTAATTCTTACCCCTACGGCCAACATTCCCGATGGCACTAAGGTGAAGTCACTGGCCGATAGTTTGCCAGAGACATCGTCAGCTAAAAAATCGCTTCAGGCAAAGACTGCTGACAGTGCAAAAAACACTGAACAACAGTAGGAGTTGCCAACATGATTGCATGGTTTGCTAAAAATGATGTGGCGGCTAATATTTTACTTGCCGTCATTTTTATCTCAGGGTTATATGTCGTATCAAACCACATCCCGGTTGATTTGTTTCCCGAATTTGAACAGCGCAGCGTGCGCGTTACTATGTCTCTGCCTGGCGCATCGCCTCAGGAAGTAGAGGAAGGGATCACCATACGTATTGAAGAGGCGGTCCAAGACCTAGAGGGAATACGAGAACTTAACTCATCAAGCAGCGAGGGCAGTGCATCTGTCACTATCGAAGTTGAGGAAGGGTATAACGTTAGGGAAATGCTTGATGATGTAAAAATAAAAGTGGACGCCATCAATAATTTTCCGGTTGATGCTGAGAATTTACTTATTCAAGTGCCGCAATGGCGACGAGACGCCATTGGGGTAGTGCTGTATGGCGATTACGACCCCATAACGTTGCGCCGATTAGCAGACACAGTGCGCGATGAATTGGCTGCCATAAACGAAATCTCTCAAGTTGAAGTGGGGGGAACGCTTCCCTTTGAAATTTCCATTGAGATTCAAGAGTTGGTGCTTAGAAAGTACGACTTAACCTTAGAGCAGGTTGCTACCGTTATTCGTCAAAACGCAACCGATGTGTCAGCAGGTAACCTTAAAACTGAAGGCGGTGATATTTTCATACGTAGCAGAGGCCAAGCCTATAACGCTGATGAATATGCAAATATTCCTATAGTCACCACTCAAGACGGCACAATGATTAAGCTAGGTGACCTGGCTAATATCGTGGATGCCTTTGAAGAAACGCCCCTTAAAACACGGTTTAACGGCATGCAAGCTGTGGAAGTAGAGGTGTTTCGCACTGGCGATGAAAGTATTATTGAAGTTACCCAAGCGGTAAAAGATTACGTAGTAGCAAAACAATCGCAAATGCCCGAAGGCTTAAGTTTAGATTTTTGGCGAGACAGAAGTGAGCCTATTAAAGCCCGCCTCGCTACGTTATCGACTAGTGCATGGCAGGGGGCGCTATTAGTGATCACCTTACTTGCCCTATTTTTACGTCCATCGGTAGCGTTTTGGGTATGTTTAGGTATTCCCATGAGTTTCATGGGAGCATTCTTACTGATGCCTGTGTTCGACGTTACGCTAAACTTAATGAGTCTATTCGCCTTTATTCTGGTGTTAGGCATAGTGGTGGACGATGCCATTGTTACCGGTGAAAATGTTTATGCTCATTTAGAACGTGGCGAAAACCCTCTCGATGCGGCCATTAAAGGCACGCAAGAAGTTGCGGTACCGGTTACGTTTGGTATTTTGACTACCGCGGCGGCTTTCTTACCACTCGCGTTTCAAACAGGAAGGGGAAGTTGGTATGCCGCTATTCCGTTTGTAATCATCCCTGTATTGCTGTTTTCTTTAATTGAATCGAAATTTATTTTGCCCGCTCACTTAAAGCATGTGAAACCCCGTGGCGACAAACCTGCCTCAAAACTGTCAGAAATTCAAAAGAAGGTTGCTCGCTCTCTAGAAGTGCTTATTGAACGAGCGTATCAACCTGTATTAGCGCGCGCAATGCAGTGGCGCTATGCATCGTGGGTGCTCATGTTTTCAGTTCTGGTAATTATTATAGGCTCTATCGCCAGTGGGCAAACCAAGTTTGTTTTCTTCCCAAGAGTTCAAAGTGAGGTGGCAACCGCTACCTTGGTGATGCCTGCGGGGACGGCATTTGAAAGCACGGATCGCATTGTAAAATCTATCACGGGTCACGCTCAAGCACTTCGCGAGGAGTATCTTGATGAAGATACTGGCGAGTCAGTCATTCGAAATATTTACTCCGTGAGTGGTGGAAGAAATTCAACCACAGGTAGAGTGCAAATTGATCTGGTGCCGCCTGAAAAACGCACGGTAGACGTATCTACACGAGAAGTGGTTAACGAATGGCGCAAACGCGTTGGACAAATTGCTGGTGCGGAACAGCTTAACTATCGCGCTGAGATTGGTGGATGGGGCGGCTCGCCCGTAGATGTTGAGCTTAAAGGCAGAGACACCAATGCATTAAACGAGCTTGGTGAAAAGCTAAAAACAAAAATGGCGGAATATGCGGCTGTTTTTGATATTGAAGACTCGTTGTCAGATGGTAAAGAAGAGCTTCAGCTTGAATTAAAACCCGAAGCCCGACTTCTAGGATTAGACCTTAACACGGTGGCAAGGCAAGTTAGACAAGCTGTGTTTGGGTTTGAAATTCAACGTATTCAGCGAGGACGAGAAGAGGTACGCGTGATGGTGCGTTACCCACTTCAAGCTAGACAGTCTATTGAAACCCTCGAACAAATGATGATCCGCATTGGGCCGAACCAAGAAGTGCCACTGTGGCAAGTGGCAGATGTGATCCCAGGGTTTAGCCCAGACAGCATTTTGCGGGTAGATAGGCAGAGAACCCTATCGGTTACCGCAGATTTTGATAAAAAGAACGGTGACTTAACGCTGGTGCAGTCAGAACTAAACGATTGGTTATCTGAGCAATTAGGTCAGTACCCTGGCGTAAGTTTTGAAATGGCAGGTGAAGCACGAGACCAAGAAGAGTCGTCTCAAGGGCTAATTGTAGGAGGAGCAGGTTTGGCAATACTGATTTATATTTTGTTAGCCATTCCGTTTAAGTCCTATTCTCAGCCGATAATTGTAATGTCTGTTATACCTTTTGGTCTTGTTGGCGCGGTAATTGGTCACTGGATCATGGGCATGGACCTAACGCTTTTAAGCTTTATGGGCATGCTCGCGCTGTCGGGGGTTGTGGTGAACGACTCATTAGTATTGGTAGACTATATAAATCAAAAGCGCCTCGAAGGAGTCGCTCTTAAAAAAGCGGTTTTTGATGCTGGTGGTAGACGCTTCAGGCCTGTATTACTTACATCGCTGACGACTTTCGCGGGGCTGATGCCGCTGCTATTTGAAAAATCTACTCAAGCTCAGTTTCTTATTCCGATGGCAGTAAGCCTAGGTTTTGGCATTCTGTTCGCAACCGTTATTACCCTATTTATTGTGCCGCTAAACTACCTCATTCTCGAGGATATAAAGCGGTACTTTAGAGGTTACGGTAAAGACATGAAGGGGCTAGTGAAAGGAAAAAACGCACAAAGTTAATTCAATAGTATCGCCAGAGACGGGGCTTCAACACGTGTGTAATGCCGTACAGAGCATGAAAAAACGCGTTATTCTAAGCATATTAGCGAGCCCCGTCGCTTTCTTACCTGTGAGGCGTAACGTCTAAGCTAGCGCCTAAATTAGGTGCTACTCTTTGTTTTAATCCCAGCTTCAATCTGCAGTTTTAAGTGCGATAACGGTAGGATTAACAAGAACCTAAGCAGAAATTTCACAAAACCCTCTCCCATACTTACGAAAAACCATCTTTACTGATAAGGTTATCCGTACACGCCTTCCGCGGTGACCATTATTTGGTAACCCCGTTTAACGCAACGCAAAGAGAAGTGGCAGATGAAAATAAGAAGTAAGCTGATAACTGCATTTTTAGTCGCTGTAACCGTTCCTATCATTGTTTTAGTTGTAACAACGACAGTGCAAACCTTTACACAATCTCGCAATTACTTCGTCAATAGTGCATCCCAAGAAATAAAACAAATAGATAATGCGTTTGAATTGTTTTTTGAAGGAATGAAAGAGCACGTTCGCTACCTTTCTGACGACGTGAGAGTAAAGTCAGCGGCAAATACCTCAATTACCAACTACATAAACCGCTCTGCAGACATGACCCCCCTGAGTAACGGGGATATAGAAAGAAACATTTATGAGTTTCACGGTCAGTTTCGAGAAAAGCATCCCAATTTATTGAATGTCTACATGGGAACAGAGACGGGGGGCTTTATTCAATATCCTGCTGAACCTATGACCAATTACGACCCTCGCAAGCGGCCTTGGTACGAGCAGGCAAAGCAAGCGGGGGGGGAGGCGATTATTACCTCACCTTATCAAGGGGTGTCTGGCGGACCGATGATTTCCATTGCCACCACAATAGAGTCTGACAGTGGCAGTGTAATAGGCGTGCAGTCTATTGACGTGACCCTAGATACACTAACGCGACTGGTTAACGATGTTAAAATTGGCGAGTCGGGATACGTTATCTTAGTTGACGATAATGGTGTGGTACTGGCTGACCCACGCAATAAGAGCAATAACTTTAAAAACGTGAGTGAGTTGCAAAATTTAGCCATGTACAAAGCGTTGCAAACGCAAAGGGATAGCACGTTTTCTGTGGATACCAAAGAAGGTGAGGTAACGGTTACCAAATACAGCTCTCCTAACTTGAAGTGGCAGTTTATTGGGGTAATCGAAAGTTCAGACATTGAAGCGCCGGCAAGAAACATTGTGACCACTATGATGATTGTACTTGTTGTAATGCTAGTGCTATGCAGTGTGCTTGGTGTGCTGCTCGCCGATAAAATTGTTGCACCTATTTTGCATATTAGTCGAAGCTTAAAAGGTATCGCTGACGGAAAAGGAGATTTAACCCAGCGTTTAGACGTTAAAACACGGGATGAAATTGGTGAGCTTGCCAATTACTTTAATCAGTTTATGAACTCTATCGGCGATTTGATCAGTCAAATAAAGGCCCAAGCACAAACGCTGCACAGCTCGTCTCAAGACTTTAAAGCGGTAGCTGAGTCGCTCAATCAAGCAAGTGAAAAACAGGAACAATCAATAGAGCACACTGCCACTGCCACCAATCAAATGGCCGCGGCAGCGCAAGAAGTAGCCAGAAGCTGTGTATCAACTCAGGATGCGACAGAGCAAACTGATAATGCAAGTCAAAACGGCCGCTCTATCATTAAAGATACAGTGGTTCAGGTTGAGCAATTGATGACATTGATGCGCGATGCATCATCGGCTACTGATGAGCTTGAAAACGAAAGTGGTAATATCAATAAAATTCTTAATGTGATTCGAGATATTGCTGAACAAACAAATTTATTAGCACTAAACGCCGCCATAGAGTCCGCCAGAGCCGGTGAACAGGGTAGAGGGTTTGCCGTGGTCGCCGATGAGGTTAGAACCCTTGCAAAACGTTCACACGGTGCAACAGAAGAAATTGATAGCATGCTCAACAAGCTTGTAGAGCGCACGCGATTTGTATCAGCGAAAATGACGACAAGTCTTGAACAATCAGAGCAGGCTACCACGCAGTCAAATGAGGCAAGCGAAACCTTTGAGAAAATTGGGCTGCTAGTGCAGCAAATTATGAATCAAATCACGCAAATTGCCACAGCTGCTGAACAGCAATATCAAGTGTCAGAAGAGATAAGTAAAAACATTGTAGGAATGCAGGCTTCAACCTCAGAGGTAAGCAAGGCGTCGCAGGGCTTATCGAACAACGCTGAAAACTTGCTGTCGTTATCTGATGATCTTAACGACCTCGTCGGACAGTTTAAGCTGTAGGGTGGGTACGCTAAAAAGCGATAGATATATATAACTATAATCAATCGTTTATGTGTGCCTTTTGCATTGCATCACGGGATGTTCAGCGTTTACTCTATGTTAATAATTTGTAATAACATAGAGTAAGCGAGAGTCTTATGAATTTTGCGGAATTTGCCGCTTCAAGAAAGAGTGTCCGCGGCTTTACTGAGCAGCCTGTGTCAAAAGCAACCGTAGATTCTATTATCAACGCGGCTAAGTGGGCGCCTTCTTCTTACAATACACAAACGTGGAAGATACACGCTGTTACTGGCGATGTTTTAGATAAAATACGCAAAGGTAATACAGAGAATACACTTGCAGGAAAGCCCCATAAGCGGGATTTTCCTTATAAGGAAGACTACGAGGGTATTCACCGCCAGCGACAAATCGATGTCGCCGTTCAGCTGTTTGACGTCATGGGCATAACTCGCGAAGACAAAGAAAAGCGAATGGACTGGATGATGCGCGGTTTTCGTCAATTCGATGCACCTGTATCCTTAGTGCTGACTTACGACAAAACGCTTGAGCCTGCAGGAATTACTCAGTTCGGCTTAGGCTCTTTAGCCTACGGTATTGTATTGGCCGCGTGGGACTTAGGCTTGGGGTGCGTGATTAACGGACAGGGCATTATGCAGTCTGACGTGGTGCACAAGCACGCCAATATCCCAGACAATGAAGCCATTATGATCTGTATAGCGCTTGGCTATCCAGACCCTGATTTTCCTGCTAACTCTGTTCGCTCTACCCGCGCAGACAACGCAGATTTTGTGACCTACCACGGTTTTGAGTAAGCGCTAAACAGCTAAGCCGCTAAACAAAAGCTACTCGTTTTCATCTACTCAACTTTTTCCTGCCGCATGATCATCACAATGATGATAGTGAGTAACAATGCGGTAGGTACTCCCACCATTAAAAACTGCTGTTGACGCACGAAATACCACGCCAAAGATATTAAAGACACAATTACTACAGCGGCGAAGCCTAGTTTAAAGAATTTCATAATACTTTCCTGATTTTAATTAATAAATGTGTACGAAAATACAGCCTAAACATAGTTCTTATTAATGTTTTTTAATATTAGCAGAAATCGGAGTGATGTTCTGATCCCAAAAGTTGTTAATCAATTACCTAATGTTACGTTAAGTAATTGTTAAAATGCTCAGCGTCAACCTAAACTCGGTGATGAATGTGAGAGAAAAATAATGAAGATAAACTTTAGCTCCATCTCAGATATGTGTAAAAACGTGGGTAAACTCGGAATGAAAGGCAAAATGCTCGCCACAGGCGGTTTACTGCTTTTAACTCCAACGATGGCCCACGCGGCCGCCAACCTTGAGCCTGATGATTTCGTTGGAATTTC
>CENT01007659.1_pt1 | contig 23495 bp, 14 predicted proteins | sample 530141 | NCBI WGS metagenome assembly CENT01 (sample SAMEA2591074, study PRJEB7988) | marine metagenome | isolation source: saline water (ENVO:00002010), including | reverse complement strand
TTGCAAAACGAAAAGATGAAGGAGCCGGAAGGTGAAGAGGACTGGCTTTACACTTTGAACTACTACTTAAACAAATGAAGTTTGATGTCAACAAGCTCAGGTCCGCCATCGACGAGTGGTCTATGAACATGGGGGAGGAAGATATCCACATAAAGATTCCTAGTAACGAAGGGAAGAAGCGGGATCACCTTGGGCTATCGATGATAGGGGACCCGTGCGTTCGTGCCGCTTTCTATAGATACCGTAAAGTTTCAAAGCCCGTGTTTCCTCCTCGTATCCTACGGCTCTTTCAGAGAGGACACCGTGAGGAGTTCTTCTTCGAGCACATGCTTAGAGGAGTTGGTCTAAAGATATGGAACGTAGACCCTAAGACCGGAAAACAGTTTCACGTATCAGACTTTGACGGACATCTTCAGGGATCGATGGACGGTGTGGCTAAAGATGTTAAGGGTAGGTTCACCAAGAGCACGAAGCCATTTAAGACTGAGTATAAAACTTACAACGATAAAAGGTTTCAGAAGCTAAAGAAAGAAGGGTTGAAAAAATCCGATCCAAAATACTGGGATCAGGTCCAAGGGTATCTGGGTTACGAGCCACGTTTAGGAGGATCTCTTTTTCTCGCTGTAAATAAAAACGACGACGACATCCATATCCTGTGGATCGATCCATGTCCAAAGACTTTTGAGAAGATTAAGGTAAGGGCTGATCAAATCCTGGGCGCGGATCGTCCCCCCCGTGGCATAAGTCTGAACTACTCAGACTGGCGATGTGCCTACTGCGATTTCAAGGAAAACTGTTTCAAGGGAAAAGAGTCCGTAAAGTCATGCCGTTCCTGTTTCTTTTCTCAACCCGCCGAAGGTGGGGAGTGGGAATGCACTAAAGGAAGAGACTACGGAATTTTATGTGAAAGATGGGAAGACATTAACAGATGAAGCTTAAACAACGATGTTACCAGAGGGAGGCAGTAGACACCTTATGGAACGATATACACAACAAAGATGGTAATCCTCTGGGGGTGGCTCCGACAGGTGTCGGTAAGACTTTTATCATGAACGCGCTGATCCGTAAGATTGCACGCAAGTATAAGCGAGACAGGGTCATGAGCTTAACACACGATGCAAAGATCATCGATCAGAACGCTACCGCCATGAAGAAGATGTGGAAGTTAGCTGACGTAGGAATCTATTCTTCCGGCCTTAATATGCGGGATAAACGTAATCGAGTAATCTACGCCGGTATCCAGTCTGTTCATAGACGTGCTGAAGAGTTTGGTAAAGTCAACGTCCTCTTTATTGACGAGGCCCACATGCTTTCGCCGGAGCAGGATTCGATGTATGATCGCTTCATCTCTTGCTTGCTTGAGATAAACCCTAAGATGAAGATCATCTACCTGTCAGCTACACCTTATCGACTAGGTCAGGGTTACCTGACAGAGCACAAGTGGGTTGATTATGTCTCGTTCGACTACACTAAAACTGAGAAGTTTAATTGGTTCGTCGATCAGGGATACCTATCCCCGCTTATAACCAAGAAAGCAGCTACTGAATTCGACGTTAGCGCGATGTCTATTAAAGGCGGGGACTTCAACAAGAAGCAGGCAGAAGAGATCTCTAATACTATGGAGAATAACAAAGCCGTGGTGGAGGAGTGCATACGTTATGGTATGGATCGGAAGCACTGGATGGTATTCGCCTCCGGTATTGAGCACGGGATAGCACTGGCTGAGATGTTCGAGTCTTACGGTATCAGAGCGATCTGCCTCCACTCTAAGTCAGAAAGGAGAGAGGAAGAGCAAGCGAAGTGGGAGCGCGGTAAATACAGAGCCATGGTCAACGTCGGTCTTTACACTACCGGATACGACTTCACTCCTCTCGATCTCATCGCCGTCGCCCGTGCTACACAGTCAACGGCTCTATGGGTACAGATGTGTGGACGAGGGACACGTTGCGTGTATAAAAAAGGGATTGATATCAGTGACCAGACAGGGAGATTGAAAGCAATTAAGAAAGGGACAAAGCAGAACTGTCTAATCCTGGACTTTGCCGGTAACACGCGAAGACTAGGGGCTATCAACTGCCCCGTTATACCGGCGAAAAGACAGAAGGGTGACGGCAATGATGGGGAGGCTCCGGTAAAGGTATGCCCCCAGTGTGAAACATACGCACACACCCGAGCATCAGTTTGCGCTCATTGCGGATACGAGTTTCCCCCGCCCGATACCATTGAGAAGAAAGCGGGGCAGGATGACGTCATGGTTAGAGAAACCCTTGAACCTAATACCGAGAGCTTCGACGTCATCTCCACCCTCTATCGAGTCGGTGTATCGAGACAAACGAAACAACCCTACTTCCGCACTAACTACGCCACGTTGTCAGGATCGTTTGTTAAGGGAGACTACCCAGAGAGCGCCTACGAAGCACCAGTAAACCGGTTCCGCGCATTCTGGTGGAAGGCTCTAAAGAAAAAGAGCGGTCGTCCTACTGCATATAGAAGATATCCTAAGACAGCAGATGAGGCTGTAGAGAGAGCGCCCGATGAGCTGAAAGAGCCGACTAAAATCTTGGTCGATATGAACTGCAAGTTCCAGACTATTGAGGAGATTACCTATGAATGACATGAAGAATAAACTAACGGCTGTAATGAAATCGTGCAGCGAAAGCTCCCCCTCGGTTGCTGCCTCTATGGTCAAGTTCCATAACAATAAGCTTGTTTCTTATGGTGGTGTTTTCTGCGTTCAAGTACCTTTCCAAAACGGACTCGACTGTGCCTTCTCTCCAAAACCTTTATTGAACTTCTTCCGTAAGACTAGGGAAGGTGTGGTCTACACCCACAAGAACGGTAAGATGCTGGTTAAACACAGGAAAGAGAGAGTGACAATTACCACAGTTGAGGGAACCACCATGCCTATCATCGATGTACTGTCTGATCCTGAGCCGGTGAAAAAGTTTCCTAGTAAGAAAGCGATTAAGTGTTTGCTCGAATGTATAAACCCCTCAGATTCATTGCACGCCCTACAAGGTGTTCTCTTAAAAGACCGTATGGCGGTTGCCACCAATAGGAAAGTAATACTCGCTCTTCCTTCTGGCCTAAGTAAGAATATTGATTTGGTTCTTCCCGTAGACACACTGAAGTTTATGTCAACCTTGGACGCTAAGGTAAATCGTGTATCGTATGACGGGACTCACATCAAGTTCTACTACGATGATGGTATGACAGTTTGCAGTCAGATAATTGACTCTGAAAATTTCCCAACATTTCAAGGGGTTGTCGTAACTAAAGGGGACGAAGTTAAAATCAACGAACAGGTGGTAGAGGAGTTGTCGGGTATCAAGTGTGACACGGTCACGGTATCTAACGAAGGTATCACCTACACTTTAGACGAAGGAAAATCCGTGGGAGAGTTGAGGATCAAGAGCAAGGGGGAGTTTAGCTTTACCGTTAGGAAACCTCTGTTTGATATTCTCATGGATCTTACCATCGATAACATTATCTATATTGACAAAGGTATGAAGAGCCTCCACGCTAACGGACAAAAGCACTTTAGGATGGTGCTAACCACATACGCTCATGCCTGACCTGTTTAATTTAAAGTCCGATGGTAAACGGAAGAAGATCAAGTTTAACCCAAGGCCGGAGATCCCTAATACCGGATGGAAGAGACGGTCTGACTTCCCTGATTTGTCGGGGGCAAAAGCTATCTGCATAGATGTCGAGACCAAAGACCCAGGACTGCTACAGTTTGGCGCTGGATGGGGACGAGGGGTCGGCCATATAATAGGGGTGGCAGTAGGCACTGACGATGGTTGGCAGAGGTACTACCCGATACGGCATGAGTGCAACGGTGAGGATAACCACGAACCCGAGGTAGTTTTTGACTGGCTTAGGAAGCAGCTATCAAGGAGCCGTCAGACTAAAGTAGGGCATAACCTTATCTATGATCTGGGATGGCTGAGAGAGGAGAACGTCGAAGTTAAAGGAAAGTTGTGGGATACCCGTATCGCCGAGAAGCTTCTCAACTACTACGAGGATGCTAGCCTCGGTGGGTCTTGTGGCAGATACGGTATTAAGGGTAAGGACGAAAGCGTTCTGTATGACTGGTGCTGGAAAGCTTTCGGTCAGAGTTCTAAACCGTCTTCTAAAAAGAGTTTACGCGCTAACGCGATGCAGAACCTTTACCGAACACCAGCTACTCTTGTAGGTTTCTATGCTGAGTCAGACGTACGCGCACCTATCGAGCTAGCTAGGAAGCAGTACAAGAAACTACGCAAGGCCGGTCTTGACACCTCTTTTGATCTGGAGTGTAAACTAATACCATTACTTATCGAGATGCGTATGGCCGGTGTGTCGGTAGACATCGACGCAGCCGAGGAAGCGAGTCAAGGATTTGAAAAAAATATCAGTAACGCTCAAACGAAAATCGATAGGATCACTGGACGTCAGGGAACTCAGACAGGTTCTCCTAAAGAGATGGGTCCTATCTTTGATTCACTTGGGATAGAGACTCAGCGTACTCCAACGGGACAGGTATCACTTAAAGCCTCGGTGCTTGAGCAATCGGATCATAAGCTGTGTAAGCTGATCATTGATATAGAAGAGCTGAAGAAGTATAAGTCCACATTTATAGATGGTTACATTCTTGAGTCCAGCATCAACGGTAAACTATTCGGGGAGTTTGATCCGTTAGGAGCCAAGACCGGACGCTTCAGCTCTAGAAACCCCAACCTACAGAACCTTCCATCTAGAAACAACTTAGCTCATATGATCCGATCTTGCTTTGTGCCGGATGAGGGTCACCCGTTCTGGCGTAAGTATGACTACGCCTCTATCGAGAACAGGATCTTCGCGCACTATGCGGTTGGGTCGTCCGGCGACCGTCTTCGACAGCAGTATATCGACAACCCCCAAACTGATTACCACAACTGGTGTCTAGATCTGGTAGCCCCTATTGCTGGTTGGGATATCAGTACTGAGGAGAAGTACAAGAAGTGGCGTAAACCTATTAAGAATATCAACTTCGGTATTGTCTACGGTCTTCAAGCCAAATCCCTCGCCGTTCAACTAGGGATATCGTTCAAGAAAGCTAAGGTACTCCTTCAGTCCTACAACGACGCGCTACCTTACGTGTCTGATACGATGGACTACTTTTCAAGAAGAGCAGGTAGGAAGGGTTACTCTGAGACTTTGCTGGGACGTAAGGTAGTGTTCGATAAATGGGAGCCTTGTAAATACGATGCTGATTCTATACCTCTGCCACGCTTGATAGCTATTAAGAAATACGGGTTAAACATTATGCGAGCCGGACTCTACAAGGCGACCAACTACACCATCCAAGGCACGGCTGCTGATCAGATGAAGTCGGCTATGGTGAAGTGCTGGGAAGACGGAATATTCGATGCGACTGGAGTACCCCGTATGACGGTTCACGATGAACTAGACTTCTCTGACCCAGGAGGAGCGGACGAAGCATTTCGAGAGATGTCCCACGTAATGGAGACAGCCGTAGACCTCAGAGTACCCGTGCTTGTGGACGGGGAGATAGGACCTAACTGGGCTGACCTCACTGACATACCGAGATAATTTTAGCACTCTATGAAAACACCAAATAACATGACAACGACGGGGCTTTTACGAGTCCAGAGAAAATACGCCGAACCAACTACGACAGCCGGAGCTTTTATACTGGCAGCAGCTACGGCTGAGTTATCCAAACGAGACGAGGAGCTATCAGAGTGTTCTTCTGAAGTAAACTTAGACGATGCACTTGTTGATATCTCTCTCGATATCGAGACAATGGAGGCGTTTATCTAACAGTAGGTAAGCCGTTAGCCTTACGAGATTCGTTCGCGATGTCCTTCGCTTTAAGGCGGAGGGCATCGTTTGTTATACCGTTGTCTATTGCTTTTTTTAAACCTTCAACAATTTCACCGCGCATCTTATTTTGAAGATTCAAAGGAACTCTAGTTGTCTCTTCGTTCTTTTTCATGACGACACTAAACGGGAACCTTGCTATCAGAGAATCTACAGTTTTAGTATTTAGGTTGTTGTATCTAACACCACCTAGATCTCTCTTGAGCCTCTTCCTATTCATCTCAAATATAGGCTCCATGCTTCTCTTAAACGTGGGTTTCGATACACCTTTCTGGTTCACTCCTGCCCTTACTTTTCTAGCTTCTTGCATAGTAAGGGTGTCGTAACTTTTACTAAACTGAGACTTAGCTTCTTTATTGAGAGCGCGATTAAACTTAGCTGATTCCCCCTCCACATACCCATTGATCCCTACGAAGTTAGAGATGGTATCGAAGATGCTTAGTTTGAGTTCAGGTTTCTCGACTGCGATTCGGTCGAGATTTACCAAAGAGATGCCGAAAGTTTTGTGGAGGTAGGTTAAAACTGGGTCAGTAGCAGCAACAACAGCAGGACCGGCTGAAAGTGGGACCAGATTATTACGTAGTATTTCCACTTTAGTTGCTGGATTACCAAAGTAATCCTCTCCCGATATTAATTGCTCAGCCATGTGCATGGAGCTACGAAGCTTACCTCCCAAAAAGTTACCCATTCTGTCAACAGTAGTTTTATCGATGTTCGTGTTCTCCATTCCCATGGTGTCCGCTAAGTTCTGAGCAGCAGATCCGGCGACGGCATTCATAAGACCACGGTAGAATCCTCCCCACTGTAACTTCTTAGTTCCATTGCCCACCTGTACATCCATTGTAAGGTAGTCTTTTGCTCCTGGAATCATGCGACGTCCTATTTTTTTGGCAGCTCTAGAGATTTTGTCTTCGTCATCCTCATCTTCAGCAGCCATCTCAGCAGCCATGGCGAGAGCAAAGTAAGATACATGAACACCTACCGCAAACAGACCTAGACGGCGTGTAGGATTTTTCCGAACCTGTGGATTAGGGCTAGCCAAATCGAGAACCACCGCCGTAAAACCAGCATACATACCGGCTGCTGTGAGCAACCCTCGGCTAGCTGTAACCAAGTTGCTGTTAAGACCGTATCGGGATAAGTTTTCTCGTCCGTGAATGTTATCAGCAGACTTAGCTGCTAAAGCAATATTCTCTGTAGTAAACTTACCTTCTGCTTTTAAACGAAGGATGTCGGACTCGAAAGTGTAAGACGCAGCTAGTGACTGCATAATTCCTTGAAGCTCACCGAACTTAGTATACACACGTTGAACAGGTCGAACTGCTGCGCGTCCTGCTGCTTGAGCACCGTCCCTCTGTCTTTCTAATACGTCAGCTTCTGCTCTGTTGCTAATAAATTCTTCAGCAATAGTAGCCCATTGACCACCGTGCTGGACAGCCAGTTTAATATAGTCAGCACGCTGGGCTACTTCTTTTCTAAGTCTTTCCGGCTTACCTACAAGATTTGAAACTGAGAGACCAGTTATTTTAGCCCAACGAGTAGGTTTAGTGAACAGTGTGTAGAGATTCTGCAAGAACATCGCACTTAAATCAAGCGCGAGGAGAAGTTTACTAGGAGCAGAAGCGACGTCAGCAAATCCGGTAATAAGAGAACTGCTTGAGTGAATACGGTCGATGCCGTTTTGAATCTGTTTGGCGTCAGCCGAAGAAGCACGCATAGAGAGTGGCCCGAGCCTAACCACATCTTCGAGAAGCTCGTTCCCCTTCTTGAAACTTTTCCTCTTAACTATAGTTTCTCCAGAGGTAGGATCTACGCGCTCTTCTGTGACTACAGTTCTTTTAGAAGGAAGGGCTACCGAGCGGAAGTCACTGTCACTAAACAAACGCTGGTTATACACCATAGCCTTAACAGAAATAATCTGATCGATCATCCGGTCGAAAGGGTGGTCCTGGTAAATATACCCAGCAGTAATTCCGTCGGCTTCGGTCTTAAACTTACGCTGACCCTTGGCTCCAGTTTTAGCCATGCGATTTTTGTAGTCTTTGTTAGTAGAAGGGTTATCCAGTATATCTCGGTGCGTTACTTTTCCTCTTGCAGCGTAGATTAACTCGGATAGACGTCCAATATCTATACCAGTCCCGTCTTCGTTCATAACTTCTGCAAGAACGACCCCTTCTGAGCTAGCCATTTTTACTGCCCATCGATTGAACTTTACCACTTCTCTGAAGAAGTCGCGCACGTTATCGCTAGCAAAGTCAAACGCTTCAAAGTCTCTCTGTATGTCTTCCGCTAAGTCTGAAAAATATTTAGGAGTAGGTCCCCCGTCTTTACGAAGGACTCCTAAAATCTCAATATTACCCTTGTCATCTCTTTTAACTTTAAGGTCAGGAAACTTTTCTTCGAGCAAAGTCCGCATAACCTTAGCTTCAGAAGGAAGTGTGGACATCGAGAATGCGTTAGCAGTTAAAGCAATGTTTGGGGAAAAGTCCTTCACGTTTTGAAGCATGAGCTTAACATTACCTAGCGGGATGCCGAGCCAAGACGTCATATACTCCATAACGGCACGAACCGGCTTGGACCCTGTAACCGCATCTGCAAGATTAAGAACTGATTGCTTGTCCTGTCCTAGTAACTTAGCATCTTCCCGAGAAAACAAAGGAATAGCTGTGTCGGGAGTTTCTATATCTTCTTCGCTATTAAGAGGAGATGTCCCTACTTGTCCGGCTTCTTTCTTGTCATCAGCAAGCCTAGCGTCTACGTCAGAATCATCATCTGGTTTTATGATAGGTTTTATGACTTCACTGTCATCGACCTTCCCATCGTTTTTCTTGAGATCGGAAAACAATCGTCCAAGAATAGGTCGGATACGATTACCGAAACCCTCGATCATTCTCTTGGAAAATTCAGAGAAAGATTTTTTGGTCGTGTTCCAGACTCCTCTAGCGGTCTTTAGCACTAAGGCTGGGTCGGGGAAAATCATGCTGTATAACACCAGCGCATCTCCTTCGTCAGAGTCTTCTTGATCTTCAATCTCTTCATCAGTCAGTAGATCAGCCGAACCGTTGGTTCTGAGATCACGAACAATATCTGCGGAATTCTCACCATTAACAAACCGTTCTGTGTACTGTTCTTTCTGATACGCATTAGCCTCTCGTAAAAAGACATCGACATCAACATCCTCATCTTCATCGATAATACCTTCCTCTGATAAACCAGGTTCAACTACAATGTTTAAGATTTCGTTCTGAATATCAAGCAACTCTTGTTCGGTTTTAGCCTTTTCAATAAGAGCTTTGTATCTAGATCTTTCAATGTCTGATAAGACCTCGGATGAAGTGTCTTCCAAGGAATCCGTTATTCCGTCTCGAATCTCTCTGATTCTAGAGGCAGGGACATCCAACCGGTCTCCATCAGGATTTTTCTCCACAGCTTCCTCCGCTGTGGTTGGGTTCTCTTCCGCTACTTCTTCACTGATGTCAGAATCTTTTTGGAGAGTGTCGCTTAGAGAACGGGAAAGCTCTTCTGCCAATTCAATCTCTTCTCTACGATGATCCTCTACGTTGGGGTCTACGTTTGCCTTATCTTGATAGCTTATCTCGGCTTCTTCCTTGATACCAATCCACGCTTCGAGTTTCTCTAAAAGATCTTGAGTTGGTTTCTCAGTGAAAAACTTCTTCGGGATGCCTGACTTGCCGTAGTGCTTCCCAGACGTAGCCTGTCCTATAAGATCCGTGTTCTTTTTTCGTAAGGGTTCTATATTAACAGAAGTATCGTTTGATTTTTTTTCTTTGGACTCCTCTGTTTTACCGAGAGTCTCTTCGGCTACGTCAGTCTTAGTCCTGTTAAGGCTTACGCCCCTACCTTTCTCAGCCCCTTGATTTTCCTCAATAAATTCAGCAAGGTCTTTCTTACTTCTGTTTAAAGCAATCGGACGGGTGTTAGCGAGAGCTGGGAAAAATCCCATTGTCCGGTTGAGGTTTATCTGAGCATTAATAGATGCTGCTTTTTCCTTTAGCTCTTTGTAGGGTAAATTAACCAAAGGTGTCTCAGGGGTAGAAGTGCTATCTTCGTCTTGGTCCTCAACTACTTCTTCATCCTCGGATACGTCCTCGTCTACATCTTGGTCATCTCCAATAGGGGCAAGGTATTGAGACTCGGCAGCTTTTAGTTTAGCTTCTTCAATCTCTTCTTTGATCTCGTTAGAAGGGTTATCTATTAAAGAAAGCTCAAGACGCTCTTGAAGGGTATCCGAAAGCTGTTCTTCGTTCTGTTTGACTTTCAGTCTCTTTTCTACTTCAACGGGAGATAGCTCGTTACCTTCCATGTCCAGCGCAATTGGCACGCCGTTATCGTCAGTCACAAAATTAACGAAGGTGTCAGGGTTTACTGAGCTGCGATCAACTCCCGAAAGCTCGGAAGGCATAGCTTCGTCCAAAGCTTCTTCTACTTCTTTTATTCTCCTACTAGCAGATGGGGAGAGTTTACCTTTGTTCTCAACACCTTTTTTGAGCCTGTTAATGATAATCTCTGCTTGTCTCAGCTTACCCGCTTCCACCAGTTCTAAGATGCGCTCTGTGACAACAAATACATGCCCTCTATCGGCTCTTCCTAAAGCGTCTGCGTAGTCTATAGATGTTGCTTCTGAAGAACCTTTATCGGATCTAACTACAATACCATCCCTGTTTACGGTAAAGAATCGTTTTACTGGAATAGACGATCCCGTAAATCCTGACGTAGCATTTCTTTTCTTTACCACATCTGCATTAGACTCTCCTTTTTTGAGGACTGCGTCCAGTTTAGGAGCGATCTTTTTTGCTAGCTTAGGGTTGGTGAAACGAAGAACATTAAACTCCGCAATAATTTCGTTAGGGGATAGTAGATAGTTGAAAAATTTTACATCAGCGTTATCGGATTCAGAAACTTTCTTTCTAAGACCAGGATACAGGTTCTCTTCAATCTTAGCTATCTCCTCTTGTATTTCAGAGGACTCGTTTATTTCTTCTGAATATGCTCCGTGAGTAGCATGACCAAGCTCATGAGCTAAAACACGGGATGTTGTATTAGAATCAAGGTCGGGAGATATTGTCACTCCACCGTTAAGGTGTCCTCCAAGTCGGCCCATTACATACACCGCACCTATTTTGCTTACAATGTTTTTGTAGGCTTTAAGGATACGATCTGCCACACTATCAGTGACCTCGGACCCTTGGTCTTTATAACCAATATCCTCAAACTTTTTCTTACGCTTGGTAGGATCAATAATGTCCGACTCTTTAGTTCCACCGGATACCACACGTCGGGTAGCCTTAGATTTTTTATTACCTAAGATAGGGAGGTCTGGCTCTTCACGCCTATCTCTAATAGTAGGCTCGGAGGGAGGACTAAACTTAGTAGAAGAAGGGACAACCTCATCAACAGGAGCTACATTCTCGTTCTCTACATTTTCAGAACTCTCCTTTTCTGCTTCCGAGTCTTTAACCTTAGTCGGTTCACCTTTTAGCTCAGTTTCAGAACTCTCCTCTGCTTCCTGATTATCACCTACTGGCTCAGCCGGAGGTGTAATAGAAAACCCTTCCGCTTGTTTGAGATCAATAGATGAGATGCTTACGATAACTTTTTCTTCTCCATCAACTGTGGTATTCGTAATGCTCGCAGCGTTTGACCTGATCGCCATAGGGATATCCTCTACGCTATCGTATGTCACTGTCAGGTTTTCAGAGTCGCTCAATTCGCCGATCTCTTTCTTAGTTAAGCCAGAGGCTTTCCCTAACTCGCTTACTAGATCAGGAGAAACATTACGATTAGGGTCTAGTAGATCTTTTTTCTGCTCTTGGAGATCTTCAAGCTCTTTCAGCTCAGCCTCATTAAGCTCTTCTTTACTCTCAAGAGTAGCAATACGGCTATCAACTACCTGAAGACTATCTTTAACGGACTGCTCTAACTGTTCTTTTGAATCTGCTACAGCCTGTTCCATCCCTTGCATGGCTTCATCAGTGGTCTGACCAACTGACTCGTTGCTGTCGTTAGTAGAGGGTAGGGGTTTCGATGTTTTTCTCACCAGACCAAAAGCTCCTCCATAACCACCACCAATAACAGCAGCTTTAAAAGCGTTGACCGCAAGCTCCTGAGCACTAGCTCCGGTGAAGTCCTGGGTGTGGAGACCGTTAATGAACTCATCCACAAACTCCTCGATACCTTCTCCGACTACCCCAACACCAGCATTGACAAGCCTCTGCATGAGCTGTGACTTAGCGATTTTAGCACCTAAAGAAGCACGGCGTCGGAAGTCTTCAACACCACCTAAACCTATCTTGTTAAATCCGTTTGAGACAAGGAAGGTAGTCCCGAATCCTAGTATACCCGCATGTAGGGCCTGTCCTGCATCTCCTCCGTTATCAAGGACGTCTCGGGAATTAAACGATGCACTTTGTAAACCTCCAAACCCAGTAGCAAACAACGTAGCAACCTTGTTCTGTGTCGCCACGACCGAGGTTCTACGAGAAGCAATCTTTTTACCGAACTTACCAGCCTTTCGGGTAAGGATAACTTGTGGGAGGATTCTGGCAGCAAGCTCAGCATACTCCGCTTTTTTTGAGATCTCATTAAGAGCATCGGCAGAAGAGAAAGCTCTCTTTTCTCTAACATTATCCTCGGCAATGTCTTTGGCAAAGTCGGCCCCCATCATTTCAAGCGGGGTAAGCGCCATGTTTGCGATGTCATTAAGAAGTCCTTGACTTAACCCGATTCGAGAACGATCAAGGGCGTCGTTTCTTTTTTCAAGTAAATCTAGAACTGCCTTTTTTCTTACTTCATAGTCCCAGCCATATTCTTTCTCAAGTTCGTCAGCTTTATCTTGTCCAAAATTCTCAGCACTTCTAGCCACCCCTGCTGCTTCGCCTCGTCTAGAAGGAGAGCTTGTCCCCGTAAGAGGTGAAACAAGCATACTCGCAGTTTCTTGGGCCAGAGTCTTTATGTCAATTTTAGGAGACAACGTAGGAGCTGAAGCTTTGCCGTTATCATCCTCATGCCACCTAGCTCCTCCCGCAGCGACGATGTCTCCAAAGGTCCCGTCAATCACTTGGCGCTGCCGTTCTTCTAAAGATGCTATCTTAGCTCTCTTTACCGAGTCGGGGGCATCCAACGACATCAGTGCTGATCTTACAGAATCAATATCTCTTACAAGATCTCCGTCATTAATTGCCACGTTACCTTGAGAGTCAACAGCAGCCGACTGCTGGGAGCCAGCGGTAGCAAGTCGGGCGTCACGCTTTAGGGCCTCAATACCATCGTCGTCATATCCTCGTTTTTTGAGGACTTCTCTTAGGGTTTGTACTTGACTGCTAGCAATTTTTAATTCGTTTTGATATTCGGAACCTACGCCGATTAATCCAGCAGCTATGCTACCTGGGCTAAAAAAGTCTACTGCATCTTTTAGCGCATTACCTACTGTTGGAGCAAGTTCAACCTCGTACTTAGCTAACTGATTAGCCAGACGGATATCTTGATTCCTTTTATTACCTTCATCTTTATAAACTTCAAGAGCACGCGCTCGATCTTCCTCAAAGGCTAAGTCAGCAGCCTCTGATTCACCTGAGTCAGATATTGTTTTGTACCATCTCTTCCTTGCTTTAAGAAGAGCACTGTTTAACTTACGATCAGCTACGTTACCGTCTTCAGAAAAGTGGCCTAACCTTTCAAGCTCTTTAGCAAATTCGGAAAGAGGGGATGGGTTTGCCTGAGCGAACCTGTCTAATGCCTTAGACTTCTTTTCCCAAGGAAGAGCACGATATCTCTCGTCGCTAACCAGACCTCGAAAAGTTCCCTTGTTCTCAGTAGGTCGAGGACTCTTGAATCGTTTAGATGGATCAGACGGTAAAGGTATGAAGGTTTCGATAGACATAAGTAGTACTCGTTTTATTCGTCCTCGTCTAAGTATTGCTTGATTGAATCCCCCGAGGATTGTTTTGCCGTAGCTTTGTCAAAGTCAGCATCCGAAGTGGCACGCGACGAATCCCAGAACTTTGCTCTCTCTTTCCTTCTTGCGTCTTTTTGGGCGTCACTTAGCGGATCCTGCTCGTTCTCATCCTTTGCTGGGGGCATATTGATGTACTCCGAACGTGAGAGGCTTCTCGCTGAAGCACGCTCTTTTTTAAGAGTAGATTTATTACCGTCAAAGAATCGGCTCCTGCCACTCTCGTATATCTCGACAACAGATTCACCGGCTTTTGTGCTTACGGAATTCCCTTCCATACTTGCATTTAACTCTGCGTTAAGGTTTTCTGCATAAGCTTGGACTTGAGCTGTGACAGGGCTACCGGCTCCTGCTAGTGAAACAGCAGCGCTAAGCAGCTCACTCGCACCTTGTGGGTCCGTGGCAGCAATTTCCTGCGCTCTTTCAAAAACCCCACGGGCTTCTACATCCCGTGGTGTTTCTTCGTAAACGGTGTCTGCTACAGCATCAGAAGCGCCCTTATTGAGTTGAGAGATTTCTCTAAGATTTAAGTATTGAGCTTCACGGGAAAGTTGTGCTAACTTAACACGCCTCTTAGATTCTATTACTGATGTAGGAGTACCTTCTGCAAACTGGTTAGCAAACAATTCAGGGTCGTTAGCGATCCTCTCCTCCTCTCGGAATAAGGATAGCGCTTCTTCATTCTTCTTGTCTTTTTCTTGCAAAGATTTTCCTCTCTGAAGATTCAATGCTCCAATCGCAAGTTTCTGCTCGCTTTCTTTTTTTCTAAGCTCTAAGCCTCCCCTAGCCACACCAAGATTGCCACGCCCTAGCTCAGCACTAAGATTACGAGCAGCATCTCTATCGGAGTCTAAAACATTAAACTGACGGATACCTTCTCCGAATTCGCGGTCGCTTGTTTCAACGCCCCTAGCATAATCACGGCGATCCCTAAGTTGCTGCTCTCTAAAATTTCTATTAAACCTACGTTCATTAAGAAATGCTGCCTCTTGGTTAGCTTGATTGTTAAGAAGATCGCGATTACCTTGCACACCTTTTGCAAGAACGTCACGCAGGGTCACGTTCTGACCTGCGATTATTTGACGAAGGATCTGATTTCCTGAGTTGTCGATTCTAATAGGAGCGATTGCCATGACTTACTAATCTAAGTTTGATTGTTCTTTGAAACCGTTTGACTTACCGTTGGATTGACCGACGCCTCCGCCTTTATTTCCGCCTCCGTCAAATCCTGTTCTTGATGCGGAACCAAGCAGGGATTCCGAGATTGATTCAATAGCTGGTTGTAAAATGGCAGCGTAGTTAGGTACAAACTGATTGATCATATTACCTCGCTGCGCTTCTTGACCTAATACTGCGGTAGCCATCTGCATTTTACCTTGAAACTCGGCAAACTTAGTAGGGTCACCGGCAGCATCAGCATTGTTTTTATTCTGTAGAGATTGCTGAATAAGCTGAGCCAGAGAAAGCTGCAACCCAATCTTCTGAGAAGGGGTGCTGACGAAATCCTGGATCGATAACTGACGTCTGGTAGAGCTTACTTTTTCTGACCAGTCAGCTTGCCTGCTCATCTCTTGACGACCCAGACGAACCATGTCCATCCTGCGAAGACCGAGAGCGCGAGCGGTACTGCGTGTAGTGTTGCCGGTCCTTCCTGTGAAAGCAGCATTCTCAGCTTGGTTAGTGGTTAGGTCTACCAGAGTATCAACCTCAAGATGCCCGTGCATGAGGCGGAGAATTGTGGTAGAGTTTTGCTGAGCTTGATGAAGCGCATCAGGTGAAAAACGAAGAAGGCGAGCAATGTCGTTATTCTCGTTCATCCGGTTAGCTGCCACAATTAAACGCTCGGCTGCTGGTAGGTTCTGAAGGTTGTCGTTAATATTAGCGTAAAGCTCTTCTTGGTTATCGATAGGAACGAACTCAGCCGCATCAGGAACAGTGCCGAACGCATCGCGAGCTAACCCTCCTCCGGTAAAAGAAAGAACTGAAGCAACATATTTTTCAACTGCTTCGTCAATAAGCTCAATACGATCATTTGCTAAATCATCGTAGAGATCTTTCTGCTTTTCTAAAATGGTCAGCGTGGCAGCAGCCTGTAGTGCTGGAACTAGGAGCTGAACCCCTGCATCTATACCGGTTTCCAAACCCATGTTAAATAGTAGTTGTAAGTGTTAGCTCTTGTTTCTCAAACCCGTTACTTTCCCATAACGAAGTGATATCCTCGCATCCTCCAAATAACCAAGACGACACTTGAAACCTAGAGCAGCCTTGCGCTTTAGACCACATTCTAGCGACATCGAGCATCTCTTTAACCTTGTCGTTGCTTCTGTGATCTTTGTCTAAGTAGAGACTGTTGATAAAGCCTGTCATTTCATTCAAGAGAGGCTTCTTTCCGGTTGTCACAAACAGAAAAGCGTGGGGGTCTTCAAGGTCATCTGTCCATACTCTCCCGTTTCCGTTACTTAGGTACACGACAATCATTGACCTAGCGTATTGAACGCTTGCCCTTTTTGCTAGATTGCAGCATTCAATATTACGCTGAATAATTTCATCCAGCTTGCTGAGATCTTTTATTTTTACTTCAACCATCTGCTTCGATTTCTCCTGCTTCTATATCCTGGTAGTGCAGTCTTCCGCACTTTTCTCGGGTTCTTAGCAAAGTTTACTCTGCTATCATTTTTCTCATTACCACGTTTTCGAGACTGCCATCCTTCAATCAGGGAGAACATTTCATCTCTATAAGTAGCTCCGGCTCGAAGCTCCTTAGCGTCGAGCGTTGAGTGGCTAAACTTAAAAAATTTACCCGCAGCCTCTATGACTAGCTGGTCGCCCAGCTCTACCATCTCATGATCCTCTGATATGGGTATGTAACTACGGGCCGACTGGACGAGAACATAGGAGTTGCTCGGAACATCGTTGACTTTGTAGCGTTTGTATTGAGGCGTAGGAACGCCGGTAGGATACTTACTGAGAAGGTAGTCGCCATTTTGATAGAGACTAACGGGTCCGCATAAGTCAGCGGGAAGGGTGACCGACACAATACGACACACCATCTCATTGACATAAGCGTGTGTGTCCTCGGAAAGGGTGAAAGAAAGATTATAGGATTTACCCATGTCATCTACCGCAACTACAACGACTTGTTTGCCAGAGTCCCCTTTGTTGTGCGCGTAGATGCTGAGACGTGCTAGGCTAGTCATGTCTCGCTCAGTAGAAAAGTAACCATTGACAGGAATAATCTCCACGTCAGAGCCAGCAGGGTTCCCCTTGCCACGGTGCATCTCCCTCCAGCGTGATCGGGTAGATATTGGGCTAAGAGACTCCCAAGCACCCATGATCCCATCCATATCTAAAGTGGCGGTAAACCCGTAATAGTAAGGGGAGACCTCCCCGCTACACTTTTGGCGAAAAGTCTGAATAGAGAAGCACTGCTCAAGCTCATCGAAGAGCTGAACCCTATCGAAAGAGTTGTAAAGCGTATTACGGTATCGATTAACAAAGCCAATGACCTCCTCTTTATCCTTGACTGGATCGAGGCCCATAGCGTCCGCCATCCAAAAAATGGCCTGTGATAGTGAAGTGCTAGTCATACTATTTCCTTATCGTCAGAGGACTCTAAACCTATTCCTGGGCTAATGTCCATCTCTTAGTGCTTGGCTGTGAATTAAATCTGTGGTAGCTGATCGCGCTTTTCGTGAGATCTGAGGTAGATACAGGCTTGTCTAATTTTTTTACGCTTTCCTCAATTCTTGCCTCAAGGGAACGCAAAGCCCCGTAACCGTAGCCTTCTACACGCATCTGAAACCAGCTTGCCTCACGGCATTCTTTTGGAGGCTGACCTAGATTAATGCTGTGAAGAGCCGAGCATGTATCTCCTATCGTTTCTCCATGCCACTCCTGCCATTCGGGAGATCGGTCGGTCCTGACGAGAACGCGAACTTGAGATTTTTCCCCCGAAGTCTCAAGCTCAAGCCTCCCATCTCTCAAGTGGTTAAGCGTGTTAAAGCCTCCAAACACCATGCGCGAGGTAACACACCACTCTATCGGAATGCTTTCCCCGTCAGGACCGATATCATGGCAAAGATCTTTATCTATTTCTGCAAACACTAACTCGGCTCCTGATCGCATAGATCCCACAAAACCGAACTTGTTAATCCCTCCAACTGATGTAGCGTCTATAAGTCTATGGACGCCAGCAATGCTGTTATCAGGTGACCACAGACCCTCCCAAATTGGACGGGGTGTCCGATCCTCAGTGTAGGTAGTGGCACGGTTCCAGACTACAAATCCACGCCCCATGCTTGAGCTTGTGTACAAATCGTCTGAAATCATTCCCACGCTGCACATAAGCCTGCTTCCCTCGTTCCACTGACCAGCGGTGACTCCTGCCAGATCAGCTTTGTCGTCGGAATCAAGGATCGGTTGAACGTCTTGAGACAGAGTGTTGGTAGTTTCGTCATTAAAGCTACCTTCGCCTAAAGATAGGCTGAGAAGGTGGATGCCATAACGAGAGCGGAACATATGGTCTCTGGGTAAAACCCCGACTGCATACCGGCCAACGGCGCTTACGTTATTGAGCAGGTGCTCAGTCTGCCTTTGACTAGACCAACCTTTTTGAACCGTCTCTCCCGACACGGGGTCAGTGATAGTTTCCCGAGGAAACAAGAACGTGTTAAAAGCAACAACACCAGTATCATAATAAGCGATTAGATCTCCTTCGCCATTAGCTGTACGCATACGTGGGAGAACTTCCATAGCACGAAGCTGACCTATTCGTGATGGAGCTGAGAGAGGATCACCGAATGAACCCGCTTCCTGCTCTTCCATGAGGAGTATGTCATCTGTAGAAAGGTTTCCTCTTTTGTGAATAATGTCTCCTACCAGTATACCAATAGAAGTTTCTTGGTGAACTCGACCGTGGACGTATATTCCTAGGCCGGACTCGCTAGATAGAAACTGGGTATGGTTTTCAAAGATAAAAGTATCATGGCTCCCAAAAGAAGCTTCTTCAATTTTGTCTGGTGTGGGTCCACAAATATCAATCTTCTGGAAGCAGCAGTCTATGTTAGCTCCCGTAAGAGTTTCACTGTTTACCTCCATCTGAGGAATTAACTCTCTGGCTTTTTCTTCAGTGGCTTGTAACCCAGGACTTACTAGGTAGTTCCCGTAACCCTCCCACCACAGCGTAGATCCGTTGTGTGACTGAACAATCAAATAGTTTTCTGCTTGATACAGGTTGATGTCGCCTTGTAGGTAAACTTCTGGACCTTTGATTGGAATGCTACTGCTGAAACCCTCCTCTATAGACAGGTTATATGAAAGCCCTCCGCAACAGGCCACAACTACCGCTGTGAACGGGTCGGAGAAAGGTTGATGTGAGAGACCTCTAGACGGACTGTAAATTGTAGCGCCTTGAAACTGACCCTTAACCCCGAGTGATGTGTATCGAAAACCGTATCTAGAACGGATTACTCCTTCGTCGAAGATAGTATTAGTTGCTTCGGACAGCCTGTCTTCCGGTAGAAATAAAGCATTCTGCTTCATATCTACACCAGCCATACCAGTTCCTATTACAGTTATCGTAGACATTATTTAATTTTACAGAGTGTGTGTTTGCTAAGAACTAAGTTTCCGTAGCTTTCGTATTGACAGGGCTTTGGGAACCTACCGAGAAGAAATCCCCTTAAATGCGCGAGGTCTGCTCTGTCCGAGTAGTTAAGAATAGTGTAAGAAGATACGTCTAGAGGAAGTGCTTTGCCGTGAAATCTAGAAAGTTTTTTACGAGTCTTGCTTCTCTCTAAACCGTAGACGTTACCGTAGGCGGTTTCCACAGGAGTCTTGTATCCGAACTCATACTTCTCTATAACCGGTAAAAGCTTTTCTGATTCGTAAAGATAGGGGGTATGCGACGAATAGTCGTAAGTAGTATATCCTTCTTTTTTTAACTGACTCAGCACTTCTCCTTTTCGTCGAGACCACCCCGTCCCATTTACCATCTCTTCTATCCCCCCTTCACTAACTTCATTTTCCCTACGGTCCCATTCCCGCATATCTTCCCAACTGTGATCGGTTAAAAAGAAAATGTCGTCGTTCATCCATACAAACTCCTCGGCGATTTGACACGCTTTTACCAACGCGTCCAAATAACCACTACACTTAACGTAGTTAATGCAATCGGACAAGTAAGGGGGGCATTCTTCAGAGATTACAAAGACAGGTATTTCCTCAAGAGGATTTTTCTGAAAATGCTCGGCAACTGACCGGAGACTAAATATCAATTCGTGACTACTGTCGTTATAGTTACCGTTAGCTATAGGGTAGATGATGGCTTTTTTAATCATGGCGTCACAAGAATTATGCACATCGTGTTTTATGACTCCAGATAAATCTAGGATGAGCTACCGTCTCCGCTACCGTCTCCGCTACCGTCTCCGCTACCGTCTCCGTTTACGCTGCTGCTCCAACTACTACTAATACTACTACTACTACTACTACTACTACTACTACTATAGCTACTGCTGACACTAGAAGAGGAAGAGGATGACAACGAACCTCCACCTCCACCGACATCGCTACCGTCTCCGCCACTACCATCTCCTTCGTCAGATGAAGAGCTATCTACCGACTCAAACACTGCATCCTTACACTCTGGATCTATAGTAGGAAGGTCGGGATCTGGAGCACAAAAATTAAAATTAAGGTCCACTGTTAAATGGGAGCAATGCGTGAAATGCTCCCCCGTTGAGTTGTCAATCCACGCGCCGACGCCGGTAGCGGGGTTAAACCTTAATGTTAATTTTTTAGGCATTGGTTAGGCTAGTATAATTTCATCAACAGCAAGACTGGTAACAGCATCTACGCGCTTCACTGCTTTAAGAGATATGCTTCCTGCTATACCCGTAATAGCCGTTGTGTTGTCGTTACCTCTTCGGCAAACCACAGCGTAGTTTTGGGAAGCGACGAAAGTTGAGGCATCAATGTAGTGGATAAGCTGTCGTCCTTCTACTGTATTGTTAGCTGCCTCGTCAGACACTGAGCCGTTACGACTGGATGCTGCCGGAACTAAAACTCCGTTTACGTAAAGATCGAGTATAGGATGAACCGGATCGGCTCCTGCCGGTGCTCCCGCAGTGTAAACAATGTTGGCCACAATTTCAATGTAGTCGTATCCAGTTCCATCAATCGTAAAGAGTGATGACCCATCAATATGAGTCCAACCTGCTTCTTTCTTAATAGCTGGTCCAAATCCAATCGATGTTCCATTCCCGTTAATGTCCTGAGCAGGTGTAATAGGGGCTACCACCAGAGTTGATACGTCTACTGAAACCTTACTATCAGTAAAAGTAATGTCATTAATCACGGGGGCTGGCCCAGTAGGACCGGTTGGGCCGGTAGATCCTGTCAAGCCAGTATCACCCTTGTCTCCTTTTTCTCCTGGAATGCCCTGTGCTCCGGTTGCTCCGGTTGCTCCTTTGTCTCCGGTGTCACCTTTCGACCCCGCATTTTCTGAATCTTCTACAAAAGAAAGACCCCCGTCTTTGGTATATCCAAGGAAATAAGTGGTGTCGGCTGTAGGAGAAGATGGGTAAGGAACGACGGACGCGATTGCGTGTGTGTTGTAATCGCAGCAGTCTTCAGCTCCGTTGCAATCTTCGTCGCAGCACACACTGTCAGGGTACGTAGCTTCTGTAGAAGTAACAAAAACAATACCGTCACCTTTGAGGGCGACAGCTTCTCTAGCTTTTTCGTAGCAAGCTTCTGAAGGAGGTCTAAAACCAGACAACTCGATACCGTCCGCTTTCGGAAGAACACCTTTGACAGCTACGGGAAAGTCTGTGGTTGCCTTAGTCTCCCAAGCTTGAGTGTCATGATCCCAGACTACAATAGAGTTTTCTCCCGTTAAACCTTTTATCGCATACACTTTTCCATTGTTATCGGAAATGAGTAGGTATGGAGCAGGCTTAGCAGCGCCAATTACAGCAGCTCCACCAGGATTAGGGATTACGTACTTGTGCCAAAGTTCTGATACTTTAAGTTTAATCTGAGAAACTAATGAAGCCTCCCCGTCTTTGACTTGAATAAAACCAGACCCCACAAATTTAGACAGCCTGTCACCAATACGACCGACCAATGTCATTGCGCTAGTTTCTTTTTGGTCTGTGAGTGAGCTGGCGTCTCCTCCTCCAGTGGTCACTGAAATAGAAGAGTTTGAGCAGGTCTCTTCAGATGGGTGAGAGAGATCTGAGCTAGAAGGTAGACAGCCGTCTGACTGGTCTTGAGCAATGGTGGCGTAGCAGGTACTTTCAACTGAAGTGTCGGTAGTAACTGTGTCGCACGATGAGCATGAGCTTTGTTCTGACATGGTATTAGTTAATTAATTTTCTTTTGCTTTGGTAATTACTGTAATTTTTTAGGTATTTGCTCATGCGTTGTTGAAGTAGCTAACAATCGCCTTCGCGTATATGTCGGCCAGCAGTGAGTATTTTTCATCAAATAGAATCCATTCCTTTGAGGAGCTTGCAAAGAAAGGTTCGCAGATCACGGCTGGTGGTGACACGCTCCCCAAAAACCCACCTCCTCGACCGTCCGATTCAATCGGTTTAATCCCTCTGTCCGACTGCACCTTAGAGCCTTCGGAATGGGCTTTGCGGAAACATTCAGCCAGACGGCGACCGTTATTGCTGGTGTGGTAGTATAAGTATTCATAGCCCTCCGCTTCCGAGTTCGAGTAGGAGTTGAAGTGTAGTTCGATTGCGATGTCGCACTCTTTCTTCGCAACGCTCTGACTTAACCAATCCATCGCGCCACGGTAGCTCTGCGACGGGTAGTCATCGAACACAATAGATTGGATCCCTTGATGACGTAAGTGACACTGCAACAGTTCTGCGACTTTTTTGTTGTAAGCCCACTCGCTTACTCCACTGACAGAAGTAGCTCCTTCGTCTCCGATCCGGCTGTGACCCACACAGATAGCGATCTTCTTGAGCTTATTGACCTTCCTGCGTCTGGAAGCCCTGGACTCTTTATAAGCAGAGATCAGTGATAGGATTTTTTCAAATATTCTACCTAGATTCATTTGCCAATAATGATTGCGCGACGGTATGAGTAGTCGCTGTGAAACTTCTGGCCTCGTCCTTTTAGCTGGCCCTCTACGAACTGATACGTGGCCCCGTCAATCAGAGTCACGGTCGGGGGATCGAGTAATGCGCTCTCGTTCAAACTTGAGTCGCTTTGCCAAGCGTTCGATCCGCAGCTTTGCAGCAGGGGAACCGTCAGCGGCAAGATCATCAATGTCGTCTTCCAGCTCATAAACGTATCTTCTTCTTTTCCAGTTAATCATAGCGACGTATGCCTTGATTAACTCAGTGAGAAGCTTAATCACTTCTTCGCGTTAAAGATGTTTAACGCTAGCCAGTTAATCAGCGTGTATGCCTTACCAATAAAGGTATCGTCTTTCGGTGTAGGGGTGAGGGCAGCAATAGCGGATGCGGCTGCAATGACGGCGGTAACAACTCCGAAGAGCTGCTCTTTGTTTTCGATAATGTAGTTAATCATTTTTCTTACGGTTGCGGAATTTCTCAACTGCCGTTATAGCAGAGAGGACGGCGATAATCAAGCCGAGAAAAGCTGAGACCATCTGGATGATTACGTTGATATT
>CENT01016072.1_pt1 | contig 23547 bp, 16 predicted proteins | sample 530141 | NCBI WGS metagenome assembly CENT01 (sample SAMEA2591074, study PRJEB7988) | marine metagenome | isolation source: saline water (ENVO:00002010), including | reverse complement strand
AAAAGGGTTCTGGTTGGGCTAATGATAGTACTAATCAATCTGCTAAACTAACAGGACTACAAAGCAGCCTTTTTGGATTTTCGGTGTCAATATCTGGTGATGGATTAACTGCTATTGTAGGTGCTTACCTAGAAGATCCGGATAACGATACTAATGCTGGTGCTGCTTATATTTTCAGAAAAGGTTCTGGTTGGTCTGATGCATCCGCGACCGATGCCACTAAAAGAGTTAAATTAACAGCATCAGATAAATCGCCATCTGATGCGTTTGGCTATTCAGTGTCAATATCTAATGATGGATTAACTGCTATTGTAGGTGCTTACGCTGAAAATCCTGGAGGGGTCGGCAGGGCTGGTGCTGCTTATATCTTTAATTCCTTCGTATTGGAAACAATCACCCCAACAGCTCCATTCATTCTAGATAATACTTTATATCCTGAACCAACAGCAAGCAATATTGGAATAGCCCTTGCTGCTTCAGAGGAAGGTATTATGCAGGTGACTATTGATCCAGGGGATAAAATCAAACAGTCAATTGACTTACGCCAACGTACTCGGTTAGGGTTAGGTTCGTAATAGATGATTATTCGCAACGAAAACATTAGCACTGCAGATATTAGAAGACTACTTAGAGATCCGGCTAATAGGACTGATGAGTTCTTAATCGGATTTGCCTTGGCTAGAGAAGTGTTAAACTTTAGATATATGCAGTCAACACCTACTGCTGTAAAAAGAATCGAATCTAAAGAACCATTGTTTAAATATGGAACTACAGTCTATGGCAATTCAACTATTCCTAAACTAAGATATAAAGATGGTTTAAGGTTCAAAAAGATTGTTCCAGAAAAACAGTACAATCCTATTCTCATGACATCGATTAATAATGGAACAAAGTTGGCTAGAGGCTTTTCCCTGTCTACGTTTACTGGTTCTGCTTTGAACAGTAAGGCAACTTTAGCTGATAGAAAGAAAGTGACTAAGCACCTTTATCTACAGACTTTGCTTTTAAATGGAGTTAGTAACAATAAAGGTAGGTTTGGAAAATACTCTGTTAATGTGGTAGAGGGATTATATGCGCCAGAAACAAATCAAACTGTAACATCTGGTAGCATCCTTGATCTACAAACAAAGGGTAGAGCGGTTGTATATGAAGTTACTAACTTAGAAGGTAAGAACGATCCTGCAGCAGCATTTAACGTTGCATCATATTGGAAAGACACTATGATGTTTGATGATCTAATTCTTAGCTATGACACCGTTGATCCTAGTGTGGATTATACAGCACAGATTATTGTAACGATGCCAGAAGTCACTGATAAATATGTTGGAGACTTCCGTAGAAACGTACAGACCGAATATAATTATAATGTTGCTTTGAATAATGGACTCGCTGAGTTGGCTGTATAAATATTTAATAAACAGGATTCTTATTAATGGCAGTAACCAAATCACTTTCGGTAGAAGATGCTAATCTAGCAGTACGAAGCTTAATCTCAGCAAGAGAACAGAAGTACTCTGATATTGATCTTTCTTTTGCCAAGAAGACTAACGGAGACATTTTTAAGAAGACTGAAGCTGCTGCGGTTAAGCAGGCGGTAAAGACTTTAATACAAACCAACTTTGGTGAAAGACCATTTAACTACTATTTTGGATCTAATATTCGAGCTTTGTTATTCGAACCAGTAACTCCTGACATCATTGATGAGATCAAGCTGAATGTTAGACTGGCTATTGAAAACTTCGAACCAAGAGCAGAATTACTCGACGTAAGAGTTCTGGATGAAATCGATAGAAATTCTATTAACGTTAGTATTAGATTTAAAGTAGTAAGCACCGATGAACAAGTAGAAATACAAACAGCATTCTCAAGGTTAAGATAAGAACATGGCAACTGTAATTAGCTCGTCTCAACTAGATTTTGGATTTATTAGAGGCAAAATTCTAGAGTTCATGAAACAACAAACAGAGTTTCAGGACTATGACTTTGATGCATCTGGTCTGTCGGCTATTGCAGATGTTCTAGCTTACAACACACATCAGAATGCTTTGCTTGGTAACTTTGCACTGAACGAAACATTCCTGCAAACTGCCCAATTACGATCTTCTATGGTTAACCTTGCTTTGAACTTTGGATATGTACCTAGATCTAGATCTTCATCACAGGCTTTAGTAAACGTATCTGTTAACCTAACTGCAGCTGCAGAAAAGCCAGAGACTATTACTCTTCCAGCCGGAACAGAGTTTACTACAGAGCTAGATGATGTGACTTACACGTTTAGAACTGAACAAGAATATACAGCTAGAATCGACTCTGCTGCATTGGGTATCTATACCTTTGAAGATGATGATGGTGAACTAGCTATTATTATCAAAGAAGGGGTGGAAAGGCTTAAGACTTTCTTAGTTGACAAATCACTAGAAAGACAGATTTACGTAGTTCCAGATTCTACAATGGACCTTTCTACTCTTAAGATCAGGGTGTTTGAAGATACTGCTGACACTGTAGGACAATCATATCTTGCACCAACTCAAATCACAGGTGGATTTACTGCAGAGACAAGATTGTTCCTTCCTCTTGAGACGTATAACGGATTCTACGAGCTAAACTTTGGTGATGGTACGATTACCGGTGACGCACCAGATCCTGGTAATATTATCCGAGCAACATATATTTCCACCAGTGGTTCTGTTGCCAACGGCTCTACTGCGTTCACTCCTTCTAGCACAATCAGTGTTGGTGGTACATCCTATAACTTGATCGTAACTACTGTATCTAAGTCTGCATTAGGTGCAGAAAAAGAAAATACAGAGCAGATTAGAATTAATGCTCCACTCAGCTATCTTGCACAGGGTAGATTGATTACGCCGTTAGATTACGTTGCAGTCATTTCTAACGTTATTCCTGGCATTAAATCGATGAATGCATGGGGTGGTGAAGATAATGTACCAGCCAAATACGGTAAGGTATTGATTTCTATTATCTATGAAGATGACGTTGATGCTACTTTAAAAGAGAATCTTGAAAAGAGAATCGCTTCTGAAATTACTGATAACTTATCCATTGCATCTATCGAGACAGAAGTAGTACAGCCAGACTTTACGTATCTTAATCTGACAACTAATATTAAGTATGATTCTGGTATTACATCTTTAACTCGTAGAGGTTTACAAGATAAAGTTGCTAATACGATTAAGGCATACTTTACGGCAAACTTAGGTAAGTTTAATGACGTATTCCGTAAGTCTAAACTGTTATCAACAATCGATGGTTCTGATGCATCTATCCTTTCTTCGAAGTTGGATGTTAAGATGGAGAATAGATTTACTCCGGTCTATGATGCAACTTCGGTTAGATTCGTATTAGCTGATTATAAAGTATCTTTCCTGAATAAAATTAAAGTACCAGACGATGTTACTCCAGCAGTTACTAGTGATAACTTTGTATATAACGGTAAGGTAGCTTCTATCCGTAACCGAATAGGTACTAAATTCAGTAACATCTTAGAAATTATCGATACTGATGGAAATGTCCTAGTTACAAACATTGGATCGTACGATGCTACTAAAGGTGAAGTCACACTCACTGGGTTTAGTCCTACGTCTATCTCCTCTGGCAATACGTATCTGAGAATCTTTGCTACCCCAGCAGATGATAACAATATTAAGCCACTAAGAGATCATGTAATTGATCTTGGATTTAACGTTGTAAGCGCAGAAACCGATACAAACCAAGCTAATGCAGTAAGTGGTGTAACTGATTAATGTCTACTCTTACAGATTACAATCGTCGAGATATTAACTTTAATCAGCCGCAGGTAGAGACGGTATTACCTGAGCACTTCTTAGAGCAGTATCCAACGCTTGTAACATTCTTGAAGAAGTTCTACGAGTATCTAGAAATTGCTGCTGGTAGAAATAGACTTGATAATATCTTCTATGCAAAAGATGCAGAAAGTACTGACGAGGGATTTTTAGACTATCTTTTCTATGAACGATTTAATGGATTAGGGGCAGATAAGTTTGACCTTCCAAGACTTACGCTTAAACTTGCTCCTCAGTTTTCTAGAGCAAAAGGTACAGAGGTTTCTATTCCTGCATTCTTTCGTTATGTATTCGGTGTAGACGTAGAAGCATTTTACCCTAAGACCCAAATGTTTACCGTTGGTGAAAGTGAAATCGGTGCAGACTCTTTAAGATTTTTACAAGACTCTTACTTCTATCAAGTTCTGTCAATCCAAATTAAATCGCCTCTTAGTACTGTACAGTGGAAAGATTTATATAAAAGATATAACCATACTGCTGGTTTTGCTCTATTTGCAGAGACCCAGTTTGAAACCGTAGCAGGTAATATTTCTGCTATTGCACCACTCTCTATTGCAGACTCTGCAGCAGAACAAATCACCCTGGAAGATATTGGTACACAAGCAGCCACAGCATTCGGTAGCACGACTGGCGTTGATAGTGCAACCTCTATTCGCTTCTACGCTGACAGGGACATTCAATTCTACCAAGACTCTATTGGCGGGCTTACTTCTGCACAGAAAGGCGAATATACTTCTATTGCAGATATTCTTGATACTAATTCGCCAAGATTCTCTTCAAACGACAGCGATCTTCTTTCAGATTCCTCACTTCAGACTATGGACGAAGCACAGTTTACTCATTATGATCCATTCCGAGTAGATTCTGCTTAGAAAAGCATTATAAATAAATTTAAATAAGGTTTTAACGAGTATCAAAGCATGACCAGACAAAATATTTCAACAGGTAGTACTGCCAATGATGGTACCGGTGATACTCTTCGGAGTGCAGGTACTAAAGTCAATCAGAATTTTGTTGAACTGTACCAAGCCTTTGGTACGGACAGTAATGCCCTGACTACTGGTATTACCTTTGATAGTGCACAAATTATTATTGCCGGAACTACCAACAATACCACTATCACCCGCCAGAATCCGGGAACAAACGTTACGTTCACGATTCCGGATAGCTCAGGTGAAGCAGTAGTTATTCGATCAGACAATACAGTTAACTTTGTCGATTCTACCGGAACAGCTTCTAAGATTCTTTATGGTAATGTATACAGTGCTATTGGCGATCTTCCTTCAGCATCTACCTATCATGGTATGTTTGCACATGTACATGCAACCGGTAAAGGTTATTTTGCACACGGTGGAAATTGGCATGCACTGTTAGATAGCGATACATTTACTTCCAGAACAGATCTGCAATTAGTTAATCCAAAGATGGATACGCTTATTAAGGATAACACTGGTACGTTCGGTTTACTTGAACTAGATAATCTATCTAGTGGCAATACAAGCTTTGTTAAAATTACCAACATTAATGATTCTTCGCCAACCATTACTACAGATGGTACTAGCACAAATATCGGCTTGAATGTAACACCTAAAGGAACTGAGCCAATTAAGCTGGACGGTGCTTTAGTACACTCTACAGTTACTTACACTGATACAGCAAATCTTGATTCTGGTGCTAGCACTTATTTGTTTACTACAGGTACAGCAAAATCTTTTACCCTCCACAATGGTAGATATGTAGGCGAGGTTAAGAATCTAATTAATAATACAGTCAACGATGTTACTGTTACTACTCCGATAAGAGTACCAGGCAATCTAAGCAAGACAGCCTTAACCCTAACAGACGTAAACTTTGTTACGGTAATCTGGGATGGCAGTAAGTGGATTCTTGATAGAGACTCTGATAAATATATTACATTTACTTCCTAAAGGTATACAAATAAATGGCAGCTATTGTAACAAATAAATTAAAGAAGCAGATCCTGCAAACAGTTCTAACCAGAACTGCAGATAGCTCTGATCGTTACTATATTGGTATTTCTCGGTCTAACCCTTGGGATAATACCGATACTGTACCAACTGTTGGTAATACAGAGAGGGAGGAAAGAAACTTCCGTGCTTCGTTACAGTCCATCTTGCGTACAACTGACGTATCGTTTGTAGCTAAAAGATATAACTGGTCTTCTGGATCAATCTATAGCGCATACAACGACAATCAGACAGCTATTCAGAATTCTGCTACATATCCTTACTATGTAGTAACTGCTAACCAAAGAGTTTTCCTCTGCGTTCAGCAAGGTAAGGCTGATAATGGTACAGTATCCACATCAACAGTCGATCCAGATACAACCGGCGCAACCACTGCAGCAAAAGCTACATCTGATGGTTACATTTGGAAGTATCTGTTTACTATCGGCGGTACTAATGCAAGTAAGTTCCTTTCTGCTAACTATCTTCCAGTTTCTAAGGTAGATTCTGCTGCTGGATTATCTGTTATTGAGCAAGCACAGAAAAATGTACAAGATGGTGCTACAGCAGGATCCATTATCGGATATCGAGTAGTTAGCAGTGGAGCAGGATATTCTGCAGACCCTACTGTTACAATTAATGGCGATGGAGCAAACGCTAAAGCAATTGCTAAAAGAACAGCCACCAACCAAATTTCTAAGATTGAGATCGACGATTCTGCTAATGGTATTCCATTCGGCTCTGGGTATAGCTACGCATCGGTAACCTTGTCTGGCGGTTCACCTTCAACTGCAGCCGTTATCGAGCCTATTATTTCTGTCAATGGCCTAGGTTCAGATCCTAGAGACGATCTTGGTGCTGATGCTATTATGTTCAACGCTAAGGCGGTTGGTACTCAGAACGGGAACTTCATGGTAGGTCAAGACTTTAGGCAGATTGGCCTGATTAAGAATCCGAAGAAGAGCAACGACTCTGACTTTACTGGTACAGACGCTAGAGCAATGAGGGTCTTGACTCTTACTAGTATTTCTTCTGGGTTTGATAGTGCTGCAGTAAAAGATGCAATTATTACCGGCAACACAACATCTGCTAAAGCACTGGGTGATGAATTAATTGCAAGTAAGCTACACTATCACTTTGATGATAGTACTGGATTTAAGCAGTTCCAAACTGGTGAAACAGTCTTCTTGGATTCAGGAACTGGAATTACAGCAGTCATCTCTACAGACTCTGAAGGCGCAATTAAGCCGTTCTCGGGAAAAATACTTTACTTAGAGAATAGATCCGCCGTGGTTAGAGATACCGCACAAACTGAAGACGTTAAGCTTATCGTACAACTGTAAGGTAAAACAAGAGAATGCCTAATACATTTACAAAGACTACTTTTAGTACTACCTATAAAGACGATTTTACAGATAGCGATCACTATCATCGAATCCTCTTTAACTCGGGTAAAGCTCTGCAAGCACGTGAACTTACACAGGCACAGACTATTACCCAGAAAGAGTTAGAGAGACTTGGTCGTCACATCTTTAAGGAAGGTAGTGTAGTTCTTCCTGGCGGTCTTACTGTAGATACTAACTTTGAGTTTGTTAAATTATCTTCTACAAGTACCACCGGATTTGCAGTTGGCGATACCCTTACTGGACAGACTAGCTCGATCCAAGCAAAGCTTCTTAAAATCGTAGCAGCAGATGGATCTGACCCTGTAACATTCTATGTAAAATATACTAACACGTCTTCTGGTACCAGTGGACCTGATCCAATTAGATTTACCGCAGGTGAAAGTCTTAGCAATGGATCAGTTACAGTAGATGTACAAGTTACCAATACTACTGCTAATCCTGCAACTGGTAGAGGAACTAGAGCGGCTATTAACGGCGGAGGCACCTACTTTGTAGCAGGTCACTTTGTTACAACAGACCGTGAAGAGATTATCGTTAGTCGATACTCTAGTACACCAAACGAAGTCATTGGATTTAAAGTTACCCAAGACATCGTAACTGTTAGTGATACTAACGACCTTTACGACAATCAAGGTACTAGTCCTAACCTTACTGCTCCTGGTGCAGACCGATATCGCATTCAACTTAATCTCTCTATTGAATCTAGTCTAGGAGATACGGATACATTCTTTCCCATCAATAAAATGGTAAATGGTGTACTTCAGAGAGAAATTGGCGAAACTGCCTATAACATTGTAGAGAAAGAGTTAGCAACACGAACCAGTGAAGAGTCTGGTGACTACGTTGTTGAAGGATACCAGTCCACGCCTAAAGCAGGCGACTCTGATTCTGTATTAACTATTGATGTAAACCCAGGTGTTGCATATGTTGACGGCTATAGAGTTTCTACTCAAGCGCCTACTAAGGTTACAGTCAATAAGCCGAGAACTACAGAAACGATTAACAACGAAGCGATTGCAGCTAACTATGGTAACTATATTATAGCTTCGGCAGATACTAGCCAAGGTTTTATTCCTAACCTGGATACGTTCCAAACTATTAATCTTCGTAGTGATTCTAACTTTGGTGGTACCACTATCGGTTCTGCTAGAGTAAGATCCATGACAGAAGATGGTGCAAATTACAGACTGTATCTTTTCGATGTAAAAATGAACAGCGGAAAGAAGTTTAGTGAAGCAAGAAGCGTCGGGGACAGTACCGGTGAATACTTAGACTTGGTACTTGAAAATGGTGTAGGCGTCATTAAAGAAGCTTCTAACAATAACTTGTTCTTCGACCTTGGTAAAACTAGACCCCAGTCGTTAGGCGACGCTTCTTTAATTGTTCAAAGAAAAGCAACTATTAATACAACATCTGGAACAGGTACCCTTCCTTCTCTCTCGGCCGGTGAATCTTACACTAATCAGACTGATTGGATTATCGCGCTTGATAGTGCTCACGCTAGCGAAATTCTTCCAAATGCAACTGCTACTGGAAACCAGATTAACACAGGAAGAGGTGTTAGTGATACAGGCGTAGAAGTTGTATACTTTGTTACTAAGAGCAATCCTACCATTAGATCCAAGACTCTTACTGACGTAACGGAAACTGGACTTACCGTAGAGTCTGATGGCGTTGGATTTAAATTCGTCAATCTGGCTAATCCTGATATTGTCAGTTTGACTAGTTTTGTAGACTCTGGTACTACTAATTCTGTAGCAAATAGATTTGCGCTAGATAATGGCCAAAGAGACAACTTTTATTACAATGGTAGATTGGTCCTTAACGGAGGACAGAGCGTGCCTACAGGCAGTTTAACAGCTACCTACAGGCATTATGCACATAGTACCGGTGACTTCTTTGCGGTTAACTCTTATAGCCATTTATCTGGCGGTAGCCCTAGAACTTCTAGCACAACTGGTGCTGGTGGAGGAACTAAGTACTCTGAGATTCCTAAGTTTAGACAACGTAACGGTGAAATTGTAGAACTTAGAAATGTTCTCGACTTTAGACCATATAAAGAGTCTGATGGCGCTAGCTACACAGCTTCTAATATCAATGAGCTTCCTGAAAATACCTCTTCTATTACAGCAGATGTTACCTACTATAAAGGTAGAAATGATATCTTAACGATTACATCTGGTAAAGAAATTAAGTACATTCAAGGCGTAGAAGCTTTGGATAACCGCTTAACGCCACAAACTCCTCTTGACGCAATGAAGATCAAAGAGTTTAATCTAAACGCATTTACTGATAATGAAGAAGATCTTGAAGAGACCTTTATTCAGAATCGTAGATTTACAATGCGTGATATTTCTGGTATTGTAGAGCGTATTGATAATTTGGAAGAAGTTACTACGCTGAATCTTCTTGAGACACAGACAGCTGCAATCGAGGTATTAGACTCTAATGGAGCTAACCGCTTTAAGAATGGATTATTTGCAGACGATTTTAAAGATCTGGCTTTCTCTGATATTGACGATTCGTCTTACACAGCAACCATTGATTTAGACAGACAGTTTATTTTACCTGACGCTACCACCAAAGCAGTAAGTTTGGCATACGATTCTACTAATGGTGGTAATAGCAATACTAAAATAACTAGTAACTTCGTTACTTTAGATTACTCTGAAGATTCTTATATCGTTCAAACGCTTGCTTCTGAAACAGAAAATATTAATCCATTTGAAGTTATTACTTTTGTAGGTAATCTTAGACTTGAACCAGATGAAGATGTTTGGCAAGATGTTAGAAGGTCAGTTAGAAGAACGTTTGTTCGGTTAAGTACAAGAGAGTTTAATGAAAGAACCGGACAAAATCTTCCAGCAATTAATCGAGGTGGCCAAACCCGAGCAACCGTTCGAACTGGTGGTGGAGGCCGTGGTGGCAGTATAAGAATTATTCCGTTTATTAGATCACGGTTAGTTAGATTTAAAGCGGAAGCACTCAAGCCAAATACGAAACATTTCTTATTCTTTGACGGTAATGAAATTTCTGCATATGCTAAAGAGGAAACAACGTTTGTACCATTCTCTGAGCAAGGTGGAGAGCAATATATCGGTAATAGGTCAACCAGTCATCCTGCTGGCACTGAGTCGCTTATCAGTGACAGTAAAGGTGAAATTCTTGGATCTTTCTTAGTACCGAACAATTCCGGATTAAGATTTGATAGAGGTCAAAGAGAAGTCAAATTATTAGATATTAATACTGATAACAACTCTACAGCAGGATCATCTGCTTTTGCAACGTATTTTGCAGAAGGCACCTCACGTACAAGTGTTCGTAACATTACAACCTTTGTCACAGGATTTCCAAGAGATCCATTAGCACAATCGTTTACAATTCAAAACAGCCAAGGTTCTTTCCTTACCTCTATTGATGTATATTTTAATACTAGACCTGGGACAGGGACAGCAGATCAAAATGTGCCGGTTAGATTAGAGGTACGGCCTCTTAGAAATGGGGTACCTAGTCAGACTGAATTAGTTACTGGTTCTCAGGTAATTAAGCAAAGAGATGATATTAATATTCCTTCTGATCTAGATAACTTGACAACAATCCGATCAACCCCAACTAACTTTAAATTTGATGCACCAATCTTTATTCCAGGTAATACGCCACACGCATTTATTCTGATGGCAGATACCATTGCATATAACGTATATGTTGCAAAGGCTGGTGATTTGGTAATTGGTACAACAGATCAAAGAATTAAGAAACAGCCAAGTCTTGGATCTTTATTCCTTTCACAGAATGCTATTACATGGACACCTGATCAGACCAGAGACATGATGTTCAAGGTTCATCGTGCTAAGTTTACTACTAATACCGGTACAGCTATTCTTGAAAATACTAACGTTCCACATACAGTGCTTGCTACTACACCATTTTTAACTGATAGTGGGTCTACAACCGTTACTATTAATTCTAGAGGACATGGTCTTGGATTAAATGACAAGTTTACTTTATTCGGTGTAGACTCTAGTGGAAGCTTTGGTGGTATTACTGGTACGACATTACAAGGTGAACATACCGTCACTAAAGTAGATGGTACAGGATTCCAGTTCGTAGCAGATAGTGCAGCAACAGCCAGTGTCCTAGTTGGTAATACAGACGGTAGTGATATTACTTTAACCGACAATATACAAATTGATACACTGTTTCCATCATTTGACACATTCATTCCATCTGCTGAAGCATCCTTAATATTTAATGGTACTTTTGCTAAAGGCAGAAGCTTTTCTAGTCCGACTAATACATTTGCTATTAGCTCTGTAACCAATATTAATCCGTTTGAAATAGTACGGTTTGAAGATCCTAAAGTAATTGCACATAAAGATCTTGAGGACTCTGACACTAATCTTCTTAATCAAGGTACACCAAGACGTTCAGCAAAGATTACAGCAACTCTTAGCACAACCAGTGATTTTGTATCACCAGTGATTAACATGGCAGCTACATCTATTATCGGTGAAAACAACCTAATTGATAACCAAGACTCAAGTGGAAGTGCTTCTGATCCTTTAAACAATCCTATTACTTTCGTAGCAGAAACTGATGCTACTAGCGGATCTACTTTGTCTAAGCATGTTACAGTTCCAATTAACTTGGAACAACCAGCAGTAGGATTAAAAGTTATTATTGGAGCAAACAGACCAAACCTAGCTAACTTCGATCTTCACTTTAGAACGATTCCAGCAGGTGCTGATACTAACTTAGATGACATTGCATTTACTTTAGCACCAGCAGAGACTATTGTACAGACAGATGAAGATCCAAACGTGTTCAGAGACTATGAATATACTATTGGTGGACTTGGTGGAACACTTACCCCATTCACTACTTTCCAGCTAAAGATCGTAATGAGAAGTTCGAATAGCTCTAAAATCCCAACGTTTAGAGACATAAGAGCAATCGCACTGGGAACATAATATGAAACATGTTCCCGTTGAGAATTCTAGAAATCTAGTTCGAGACAAGTCTACTGGCGCTATTATAAATATAGATAAAAGTGGACTCGAGCTAGCAAAGGCTCGAAAGACTGCCAGAAAAAAAGAGCATGATGAATTTAATGAATTAAAAGGTGAAGTGAAGGAGCTGAAGAAACTTATCTTGCAACTCTCTAAGTCTATGAATGATAAATAAAAAAGATAAAATTTACTTTTTAAGAAGAGAACGATGCCTGTATATGCTGATTTAGAGTTGCACCAAGGAGACGATACAGTTTTTCGCTTAGAGGTACTGGACAGTGACCGTTCGGCGAAGAATTTGACTGGTTTCACTGGTAGGGCTAAATTTAAAAAGACCTATTCTACAAGTGACTCTAGTACACACTCTTTCACTGTAAATATCCCTGCTCCGAAAACTAATGGATTTTTAGACTTAGTTTTAGATGGAACAACTTCTGATGATATTAAAGCAGGTAGATATCTTTACGATGTATTCTTATTGAAAGACAGTTCTTCAGAAAAAATTCTAGAGGGAACACTAGAAATTTTTCCTTCTGCTACTTCTATAACTTGAGGAATTGGGAATGACCAATAGAATAATCACTAAGTCAAGTCCGATTCTAATCAAGAAAATCACTTCGGCTCTCCCTACAAATCTGTTTAATAAGCTTACTGAGCTGAACGACATCAATAATTCTGGTCTTAGTAGCACAAACGCATTTTTAAAATATGATAGTGCAAGTCAAAAGTTCACATTTGTTTCGATTTCAAGTCTTGGGGGCGGATTAGATTCTGCTGCAATCAATAGCCTTATTACGGCTGCTGATACACATGACAGCGCTGCAGTTGTGGGTCAGATTGACTCTGCTTATGTTCGCCCATTAGCAAGAGCAGCACTTGTTGCAGGCAGCAACATTACCTATGACTCTGCAACTGGCACAATCTCTTCTACTGCTTCTGGTTCTGGTACGGTAGATTCTGCAGCAGTTAATACTCTTATCGCTGCAGCAGATACACACGATAGCGCTGCGGTACTTGGACAGATTAATACCAAGTTTGCCAATAACGCAACATTCTCTAAAGACCTAAACGTAGATAGTAATTTGACTGTTGGTGGATACATTGGTGGACCAGCAGTCTTTACGATTGATCCTGCTGCTATCGGAGACAGCACAGGTAAGGTAATCATTCTTGGTGACTTACAAGTTGATGGTACGCAAACAACTATTAACTCTACTACAGTTAGTATTTCTGATAAAAACATTGTATTAGCAGATTCTGCAACAAGCGCTTCTCAAGCAGACGGCGCTGGAATTACAATCAATGGTGCTTCTGCTACCTTACAATATGCTTCAACTGGCGACAAATGGGTATTTAATAAAGCCCCGTATTATAATGCAAATAGAATTCTAACAACTGCTGATGATCTCCATGATTCTGCTGCAGTAGTCGGTCAGATTGACTCTTCTTATGTTCGTCCTTTAGCACGTGCAGCACTTGTTGCAGGATCAAATATTACATATGACTCTGCAACTGGTGTAATTGCAAGTACATCTTCTGGTGGAACAGGCACAGATAGTGCAACAGTTGTTTCGATTGCAGACTCTAGAATTGGCGTTGCAAGCATCGGTGCTCTTTCAGATGTTGATCTTACTGGCATCGCTAATAATAGGGTTCTTAAATGGGATGGTGCTAAATTTGTAGCTGCTATAGATGCTACATCCGGCGGTGGCTCAGGTATTGCTCTTTCTGATCTTAGCGCAACTGATGCAGGTGGGTTTGGCTCTTTTGCTTACAACAACGTAAGTGGGGTATTTACATATACTGGCGCAGACTCTGCTGCAATTAAAACTGTAACAAGCATTCCTTATGCCAATTTAACTGGCACCCCTACTATTCTTGATTCTGCTGCTATAGCACCTATTGTAGATTCTGGTGTTACCAACAATATTTCAGGAACTGCTAATCAAGTTACAGTAACAACTGGAAGTAAGACCGCTACAATCGGTCTTCCAACAAATGTTACAATCGATAGTAACTTAACAGTTAACGGATATATCGCAGGCCCTGCTAGCTTTACAATTGATCCAGCAGGTGTTGGTGACAGTACCGGTAAGGTAATCATTCTTGGCGACCTTCAGGTAGACGGCACAACTACTACGATTAACTCTACGATAGTTTCGATTAGCGATAAGAATATCGTTCTTGCCGATTCGGCAACAAATGCTTCTCAGGCAGATGGTGCTGGTATTACAATTAATGGAGCATCAGCAACACTACAATATGCTTCAACTGGCGATAAGTGGGTCTTTAATAAAGCTCCTTATTATAGCACAAATAGAATTCTTACAACGGCTGATGACTTACATGACTCTGCATCTATACAAGGACAGATTGATTCCGCAGTAACTATTGCGTTTATTAATTCTTTAAGTGGGACATTAGACGCAGATACTCTTGGTGGTAACGATTCTGCGTATTACCTTAATTATAATAACTTTACTAACAAACCTACTATCCCTACAGTAGACTCAGCAGCTATTAGACCATTTGCTAGAGCAGCAATAACAGCAGGCTCTAACATCACATATGACTCTGCAACAGGTGTTATTGCTGCTGTCATAGGGGATACACATGATAGTGCTGCTGTACAAGGACAAATTGATTCCTCAATTAATAATGACATTATTGGCACGTCAAATGAAGTAGAAGTTAATGGTACTGGTGGTGTGGCAACTATCGGACTTCCTGCTGCAGTACAAATTACGACTAGCCTGACAGTTGGTGGTAATGCAGTTCTAACTACAGCTAGTGATACCCATGATAGCGCTGCGGTGCTTGGGCAGATTAATGCAACAGTCAATCAGTCTTTTATTAATGCATTAGATACCCATGACAGTGCTGCTGTTCAAGGACAAATTAATACAACTATTGCTGCAACAGATACCCATGATAGTGCAGCAGTACAAGGCCAGATTGATTCTGCCGGTGCATCTTTCTTAAGTAGCGTTTCAGATGATACTATGTCTGCTAATCTGGCTGTAACAGGAACGATTACTACTGGAACCGGTTCGAATACAACCGTTGTAGATGCTACTGACACCAATCAATATTCCATTAAACATACTCTAGTTGGAACTTCAGTTACTACTGGTAATGCTACGCAGATTAGTACGTTTGCACATAGCAGTGCAGCTGCAGCAGTCGAATATGTAATGCAATTACAAGAAGCGACTACCAACAAGACTCAGGTTACCAAAGTTCTGGCAACTTATGATGGTTCTGAAGTGGCATTTACTGAATATGGTGTAGTTCATACAGGCGATAGTGATTTAGGTACATTTGCAGTTTCTATCGATGGATCAAATATCGATCTTAACTTTACCCGACGTGGAACTAACACGGTAACAGTAAAGATTGCCAAGACGATTATCGTATAAATACAATTAAAATAAATGCCAAAGGGAAAGTGAACGATGGCTAAAGACGACTTTAAAGTCAAAAAAGGTCTAGTAGTAGGCAAAGGTATTGTTGCCGACTCTGCTGTAACAGCAAGTGCATTTATCGGCGATGGTTCGCAACTCACGAATCTTGACTACAATGACATTAGCAGTAACCTCCCTACTATTCTAGATTCTGCTGCGGTAAACTCTCTGATCACAGTGGCAGATACGCATGACAGTGCTGCCGTAGTAGGTCAGATTGATTCTGACTATATTGAACTGCGTAGACCAGCAGAGTCTGTTTTAGCAGTGGTAAACAATGGATCAGGCGCATATCGATACTCTGGTGACGGTTTCCCTCTACAGTCTGGAAATAATCCTTCCCTTTACCTCACACGTGGTAAAACATACAAATTTGCTGTGAATGCTTCGGGTCACCCATTCTGGATTCAAACATCCAGTGGAGCATATAATTCAGGAAATGTTCTTAGCGATTCTGATGGTGTAACAAATAACGGCCAGCAAAGTGGTAATGTATTTTATACTGTACCTATGACAGCACCCACTCAGCTTTATTACGTGTGTCAATATCACTCAAGTATGAATGGTAACATTTACATTGATAAAGTTGTTGGTGTAGATTCTGCCGCTGTCCAAGCACAGTTCGATTCTAATTTTAATGACACTATTACTATTACTAAGAATAGTACAACCGACCCTGCATTGAAATTACAAACTACTGCTGATGGTTCTAGTGCTGCTCCAATTATGGAGTTTATTCGTAATACCAGCCAAGCAAACAATGGTGACTACTTAGGTCAGATTAAATTTAGAGGCGAAGATAGTGGGGGTAGTGCTACTACTGATATCTACGCTAAGATGACTGGTAAAATTTCAGATGCTACTGACGGTACAGAAGATGGTTTAATTGAATATGCTGTAAAGAGTGGAGGATCTAATAAGATCATTGCTCGGATGACTGGTGGCGGTGGTGGTAGCTTAGATATTTTAAATGGCGCAAATGTTGATGTGACTGGCGGGGGTAACGTCACGGTCAGTGGTAATAATGTTCTTACTACTGCTTCAACGTATGTACAAAGTGTTACTGCCGGTAGTGGTATTAAGTCCATTAGTTCTGCGTCTACACCAACAGTTACAGTAGACTCTGGATTCGTTACTGGACTCTTTAGTGCATCAGAAGGTATTAGTTATAGTGGTGGCGTAATTGGTCTTGATGCTACAGACAGTGCAACATTTGCAAACGTAACAGTTACTAATGAGTTTGCTGTTTTTGACTCTGCAAATGGTGAAGAAGTTGCAAAGTTTGCCGGTGATCCTAGTACAGGATTAACTATTCATTCTCACGCACATGCTACTGACGGTGGCATTCGCTTTGTAATTCATAATACAGCAGATTCAGATTATTTAATTCTTTCTCAGCCAACTGGAATTTCTGCAGTTAATAGAAGAATTAGAAATGTTGGTGCACCAACCTCTGATAAAGATGCTGCAACGAAATCATACGTTGACGGAGTAGCTCAAGGTCTTGCAATTAGAGATCCTGCAAAAGCGGCAACAACTGCGGCTCTCACAAGCACCAATGATATTACAGCATTTGCATACGATAGTGGTGCTTTAGGATTTGGTGCAAAGATTTTAATTACAGCCACAACAGGTCTTGATTCTGTAGACGGATATACTTTACAGAGCGGCGATCGGTTAATGGTCAAGAACGAAACCGGTAACAATCTTCCGTTTAATGGTATCTATAACTGGGATTCTGCAAAAGGATTAACCCGGACTACAGATATGGACTCTGGCAGCGAGTTTAACGGTGGTGAATTTGTATTCGTACAAGAAGGTACGATTAACGGTGGTAATGGCTTCTCACAGAAAGACAATGTTACCACTTTAGGTCAAGATGCCGTCCACTTTGTACAATTCTCTGGTGCTGGACAAATTACTGCCGGTAACGGTATTGCAAAAGCTGGAAATACACTTTCAGTTGACGTTGCTTCCTCTAGTGGATTAACCGGTACTGGTGGCGGTGGATCACAACTAAGTATTGATCTTGAAGGTACTTCCCTGGAACTGACTAGTGGTGGTATTAGGGTTAGCCAACAAGGTAGTCAGGGTATTGGTCTTCAAGAACTTAATTTAGAAAATGGTGGTATTACTTTAGCAGCAATTGCCGCTGGTGATGCTAGTGAAACGTTCGCCACTGCCGCACTCAGGAATCAATTAGAAAGTGGTATCTATAAGGTCTACACTTCTGCAATTGGCGATTCGGACACTAGAGCATTAGTAGATTCTGACTATGTTCGTTTACGTGCAGATTCTGATTATATTAAAACGGTTACAGGATTCGCAAATGGTAATCTTACTAATAGTACAGTAACTGTTACTGCTGGTAAAGGTCTACTGAATGGCGGAAGCGTTGCTCTTGGTTCTAGCGTAACCCTTAACATCGACTCTGCAAACATTCAAGGCTTTATTGATTCTGCTTATATTCGGCCACTAGCACGGGCAGCAATTGTAGCAGGATCGAATATTACATATGACTCTGCAACCGGAGTAGTCGCATCTACTGCATCTGGTGGCAGTGGCACCTCTTCTTCCTTTACCGTTGCACTAGGTCTTTTGGATTCGACCAGTAGAGCAGGAACAGATATTACATCCGCTCTTGGTGTTGGTGATCCAGTATTCTATGATTCTAATGCTGGTTACTGGACAGGGGCTAAGGCGGATTCTGCTTCAACCGCATCTCACGTCATTGTAGAATTTAGTACTAGTAATAGTAACTTTAAAATTGCCCAGACTGGCGTGTTTACACTTGACTCTAATTCAGGTTCACCCACATTCGTAGATAACTCTTACTACTATTTGAGTGATTCTTCTGGCGTACCTACTCCTACTCAGCCAACACTTGGCGTCTTCCAAGCGCTGTACTATGCACTAGATTCTGATACGATTGATATTAACTTAGGTGATCCAGTAGAGCTCAGTTTAGGTAAGACAGATATTGAACAGTTCCCTAATGTAGTTGGTGGAAACACTACACTGTCTCTTACACAGGCTATTAATACTGCACGAACCGATGTATATAAGAACGGTATCCTTCTGCAAGAAGGTGCAACATCAGACTATGTGATTTCTTCTTCTACTCAAATCACTCTTAATGATGCTCCTGATGATTCTGACTTATTCAGCGTAAGAAGCATGGTTACGGTAGGTACAGTAAACACTGCAACCACAGTTATTACTGGAAGTACAGCAGGAGCTCCAAATCCTGCCGTACAAGGTGATACTAACACTGGACTATTCTCTGCGGCGGCAGACACATTAAGTATTACTACTGGTGGCAGCGAAAGATTAAAAGCTACTAACAGTGGTGTTGAAGTAACAGGAACATTAACTGCCTCGACTACCAATATCTCTGGCGAACTTACAATGACCGGTGGTCCTGGTATTCCAAAGAACACCAGCTTAACAGATGCTGCTACCATTAACTTTAATATCGATTCTGGTAACACCGGCACCTTATCGTTTGATTCAAACCGAACGTTGGTTGTTGGAGTAACTGGTGGTGCTAGTATGGCGCCATACGTTGGCACATCCTTTACCATCTTGGCATTTAACAGTGATGCAAACAGCGATAAAACGCTAACCGTACAAGCAGCATCTGGCGATACGCTTCACTTTAGCTCAACTAACGTAGTTACAGTAAGCGCACAAAAAATGTCTATTATCAGCGGTATGGTATTCGATGCTGACGATGTAGTCCTTTCTTCTGTATCTCTTGACTCTAGCTTAACATTCTAAGGATAAACAATGGCTAATCCATCTACAAGACAAGGCTTGATCGACTACTGCTTAAGAAAGTTAGGTGCACCTGTCATTGAGATCAACGTTGATGACGATCAGTTAGAAGATAGAGTTGATGAAGCTTTACAGTTCTATCGTGAATACAACTCTGATGCTTTGGTTAAAACGTATCTAAAACACCTGGTTACTTCTGATGACGTAACCAACAAGTATATTTCAGTTAACGATAATATCTTGTTTGTACAAAGAATTTTTCCTATTAGTACTGATCGCTCTTCCTCTGGCTTCTTTGACCTAAAGTATCAGATCTCTCTGAATGATATGTACGATTTAAATACGTATGTTGGTGATCTAGCATACTATGAGCAGATGCAGCAGTATGTGTCTCTGATTGATATGAAGCTAACTGGCGCTCCTTTGATTACATTCTCTAGAAATCAGAATCGTATTTACATTCACGGCGAATTTGAAAACAAAACCATCAAAGCAAACGACTATATTGTTTTTGAGACCTATCAACAAATTGATCCTAATACGCATACTGATATATACAATGATATTTCACTAAAAGAGTATCTGACCCAGCTGATTAAGCAACAATGGGGAGCTAACCTGATTAAGTTTGAAGGTATGCAACTTCCTGGTGGTGTACAGTTGAACGGTAGACAACTCTACGATGATGCAACACAAGAGCTGGAGAAATTGAGAGAACAAATGAGATTGACCCATGAACTTCCTGTTGATTTCTTTTTAGGTTAAAATAGAACATGAGTTTATTCTTCAACGCTCCTTTACCTTTTATTGCTGGTGCCACTGGTCCCATAGTCATAGATCCCGAAGCTGGTTTGACCTTAACAAGCTCACATTCAACAGGCGCGTTGACTAATAGTGATTTTGCTCCGGGCCAAAATGCTGTTTTTGCATGTGAGTTGACTTGGCCTACATCTTGGGGTAGTTCACAAAATAGAAACATTTGGGAAATGGGTGGTACTGGTACTGGTGCAGGTATAGGTCTTGTTAGTAATGGTTCTACATTATCAGTCCTAAGATTGTCTGCTGGAGATGGTGCTAATAATCCTGGTACTGCGTCAACTACTGCTGACGTAGATATTTCTACTAGCAACTTCACAAATGGAACTACTGGAACTCTAGCATGGGATATTAGAATTAATCCAGGTAGGGTTAGAGTATGGTGGAATGGAGTATTGTATGGAACCGGATCTACCAGTGGAGGAGGACAATTGCTCGGCGGCCAATATGCTGGTGGTGCACCTGGTAGTTATATTACCGGGTTCACCGGTTCTGGTTCACCTAATGCGTTGAATCCTGACTACAACTTTACTAATAGTTCCGGTGCAGCTTCTAATTCTACTCTTCGACAATATCAAAATCAGCTTGTTTTGGTTTAATATTAGTAGCCGTATAAATAATAGGTATATCTATTAACTATTGGATTATAAATGGCTAGAAATCCTTACATATCACAGACGGTTAGATCAGAACAGGATCTTTATGAAAATATCATCATAGAGTCGATTAAGATCTATGGCCAGAATGTCCAGTACATGCCTAGAACTTTAGTTTCTGAGGATAAGATCTTTGGCGAAGACGTTGTATCTAGATTCGATGATGCATATACTATTGAGATGTACCTAGAGAACATTGATGGATTTGATGGAGATCAGGATCTGTTTTCTAAGTTCGGTGTAGAGATTCGTGACAGAGCAACACTACATGTTTCTAGAAAAGTTTGGAATAGAATCGTAGGTTCTAATGTAACTTACGATAGACCAAACGAAGGCGACTTAATCTACTTACCACTTTCAGATCAAATCTTTGAGATTATGAGAGTGGTTGACGACCAGCCATTCTACCAGTTATCCAATCTTCCTACTTATCGTATGGAGATTGAACTGTTTGAATACAACGATGAAGACTTTGATACAGGTGTTAATGCTATTGACGAAGTAGAAGCGTTGGGTAACAGAATTAAACTTACTCTGGCAGCTACAGGTTCTAATGCTCTTAACATCGGTGAGAACGTCGAATACTTAGTAGATAGTGCTGCAGGGCCTAAGCTTGTGGCAGAGATCGTGGCATGGGACGCTTCTACGAATATTCTGGAAGTTGCACATGTAGGTTCTACTGATGGTCAGTGGAGAACGTTCTCGGCAGGTACTACAATTACATCTACTGAAACAAGCATCACTAAAACAATTAGCTCTATAGGTGAGGAGTTACAGCAGGTGTTTAGTCAGAATGCAGACTTTGAGACTGAGGGTGATAACATTATTGACTTCTCTGAAGGCAACCCATTCGGAGAGGTGACCTAATATGTTTAATCAGCATTTCTACCATGAGAAGATTAGAAAGTGTGTAGCAGTCTTTGGTACACTCTTTAACAACCTCTATGTGCTCCGTAAGAACTCGTCAGGTGCCGTTATTAGTCAGTTGAAGGTTCCACTAAGCTATGCACCGAAACAGAAGTTCTTAGAGCGTATACGTGAGACTGAGAACATGTCTGACGCAAAGTTGGCTGTTAAGCTTCCTCGTATGTCTTTTGAAATGACATCTCTATACTTTGATCCCACCAGACAACTACCAAAAGCAAACAACTTTACACGTCAAGTCACAACAGATAAGACTAAGAGAACTAAGTTTTTTACATCTGTACCTTATATTATTAACTTCCAGTTAAATATTTTATCTAAAACAAATGAAGATGCTGTACAGATTCTAGAACAGGTTATTCCATTCTTTAATCCATCCTATACGATTACGATGAAACCATTCTCTGATTATGCAGATATTACAGAGGATATTCCTATTTCTCTAATTGGATTATCTTTCTCTGATGATTATGAAGGACAGTTAGAGAGTAGAAGAACAATTATCTATACTCTAGACTTTGAGATTAAAACCAGCTTCTTCGGTCCTATCTCCAACTCTGCTGTTATTCGTAAGTCGATTGTAGACTTTAAAGATTCTGATACTAGTTCCTTGCTGGAGCGTATTACTGTTGAACCGAATCCGACTAGTCTGAACATCACTGGCGATAGTGATTTTGCAACAACTGTAAAGTATATCATCCCAGGTGAAGGCGATAGTGCCTGATTATAAATACGAATAAAAGGGAAAGTATAATACCATGGGCACAAGAGCAAATAACATTGCATCTTTATTTTTAGATGGTACTAATGCTACTATTAGTGGGATAGTATCGGATAGTGACGGCAACGTAAGAACACCTAGAGCATTTAGTATCTCTGGCAATACAACTATTACAAATGAAGGAGCATACCTTTGTGATAGTGCAGTTTCTGCCTATGATGTAACTATTGGTGCACCAGGTATCGGTAAAATTATGACTCTTTATAATAATAGCACAAATTCTTTAACCTTGAATAAAGGTTCAACAGTAGTAACTATGAGAGTAGCCGGAGATAACACTACCACCAGTCACGATTCTGCAACTCTAGCTTCCCATAGCACATCTACAATTACCATGTTTGATTCGAACTTTGCCATAGTTTCAGGCACTAGTATAACAGGTAATTAATTATTATGAGTTCCATTCTTCTTGCTTCTACTAATACATTTGGTATTCTTTGGGATGGCACTGCCAACTACCTTATCCTTGCAGGTGGCGGTGGAGGCGGTGGTACTATCGACGGCGGCGGTGGTGCTGGTGGTTATCGTACATCTTGGGGAACTGGCACTGACGGCACTGGCGGAAACTCTGGTGGTTTAAGTTCTTTGGAAACTGCTTTAACTGTGACCAGCGGAACTGCTTATTCCATTACTGTAGGTCAAGGTGGTCAAGGCGGTCTAGGTTGGAATGCAGCTGCTAATTTACGAGGGCATAAAGGTAGAGATACTACTATTAGTGGATCAGATATCACAACTGTAACTTCCGACGGTGGCGGTGGCGGTAAAGGTTATAATTACCAGAATAGTACCGAGAAAGACGGTGGCTCCGGTGGCGGCGGTGCGGCGGGCAATGTCGGCAGCGGTGCTGGTGGTTCTGGAACTGCTGGACAAGGTTTTGATGGTGGCACATCAGGTGTAGATATTGGTTCAGGCGGTGGCGGTGCAGG
>CENT01029525.1_pt1 | contig 23774 bp, 14 predicted proteins | sample 530141 | NCBI WGS metagenome assembly CENT01 (sample SAMEA2591074, study PRJEB7988) | marine metagenome | isolation source: saline water (ENVO:00002010), including | reverse complement strand
ATCGTCAATAGTTGATACAGTCAGATGACCACGTTCAGAGGAAATGCAAGGGCAAATTTCATTGACTGTGCTGCCGCTGGCACTTGGTATACTTGCTGACAAATCATGTACGTTTTCGGTTACGTTTAAACTAAACAAAATATAAGCGAAGGATTCATGGTCCCGTTTGTTACCTATCGCATAACCCTTTAAATACGATGGCTACAGAGGTTTGCTGTTCTCATCAAAAATTTGTTACGTAGGGCAAAATGCACGTTTTGGCTTATTCTAAAGCGAATAACAAGAAAATGGGGATTCGATTCATGGTCCCGTTTGTTACCTATCGCATAACCCTTTAAATACATAGTCTGCAGAGGTTTACTATGCCCATCAAAATTTTGTTACGTAGGGCAAAATGCACGTTTTGGCTGATTCTCAAGAGAATAACAAGAAAATGGGGATTCGATTCATGGTCCCGTTTGTTACCTATCGCATAACCCTTTAAATACATATTCTGCAGCGTTTTACCATGCCCATCAAAAATTTGTTACGTAGGGCAAAATGCACGTTTTGACTTATTCTAGAGCGAGTAACAAAAAAATGGACGAAAATTTCATGGTCGCGTTTGTTACCCATCGCATACCCCTTTAAATACGTAGTCTGCAAAGGTTTACCATGCCCATCAAAAATTTGTTACGTAGGGAAAAATGCTTGCAGTTCATCGTTGTCACGTGTGTTTTTTGGCGAGTACAGAGTATCACCAACAGGCAATTGATCTCTTCGCACATTTAACCAAAGGTAGGTACTTATTATCTGAATTTGGCCCTCAAAAATGCGTTCATAAAACTCATTCACTGCTTCACAAATGTAAACATCGTGTAAATTCAGTGTCTGTGCGAAGACATTTTGCACAATACATATTATTGTTAGCGTTACACCGCTTTACCTGTATTGATGAACTTATAAATGAATAATGTAATCGCAACAAATCGGTTTGGTTTGGGAGCACTCCCGGGAGAGATTGAAGCAGCGTCTGCAGACCCAGCGAAGCACGTGCTCGCTCAACTAACCCCCATATCTTTTCAAAGTTCAGATTCCTCTCACTCAATTGCTTCAACACTGCAACGGTTTCGTAAAGACGCTTCCGAAGAATCTAAGAAAAAAGCTCAAAAGTTTAGACAGGCGACCTATCGGCGGCTTTCAGCAGAAACATTAAACAACGCGATTAGCACCACCCAACCGTTTATGTGGAAAATACTAGATTTCTTCTCTAACCACTTTAGTGTCACTGCTCAAGGGCCATACTTAACTGCGCTGTCACCTACTTTAGAGCGTGAGGCAATAGCACCACATCTGTTAGGCAAGTTTTCAGACATGCTGCTTTCTGTCTATCGTCATCCCGTTATGCTTACCTATTTAAATAATGAAAGGTCATTTGGCCCCAACTCACGCTTAGGAAAAAAAGGCAAAGGCCTCAACGAAAATCTCGCCCGGGAAATACTTGAATTACATACGATGGGCGCAACTAGCGGCTATACACAAAGTGATGTCATTGCTCTGGCTAACGGTATCTCGGGATGGGGCATCCAAAGCCCTGAAAAAACCGATTGCGATCTGTTCTTCTTTAGAAAAGCCGGTCATGAGCCCGGTAAACAAGAGTTACTAGGGCACGCATTTCCCCAACTGGGGGAACAGCAAGGCAAGACTATGCTTAGCTACATAGCCTCTTTGCCTGCGACCGCTAAGTTCGTTAGCAACAAATTAGTCAGGCATGTGGTGAGTAACACTCCTACAACAGCATTGTTACAACATGTTGAGCAAGCGTGGATTAAGACAGATGGCGATTTAAAGGCTGTTTATGTGGCACTTATTACTCACCCCCACGCCTGGCAAAACACTTTTGAAAAATTTAAGACACCGAGGGAATTTTTTATCTCAGCATGCAGGGGCCTTGGTCTTAGCTCAGTCAAAGAAAGTTTTGCAATACGTAGCTTAAAAGAAATGGGACAACCCCCTTTTAAAGCTGGCAGTCCTGCTGGCTTTGAAGACTCAGAAGATTTCTGGAATAGTGGTTATGGGCTAATGGCACGAGCGAACTGGGTGTCAAATTTGCACGTGAACGATCAAATTGAAATTCAAGTACTTGCAGAAAAGTTGCTAGGCACAACACTGTCCGAAAATACACGACAGCTAGTAGCAAGAGCAGAAAGTCGTGAACGCGCTTTTGCGCTATTATTCATGAGCCCAGAGTTTATGAGGAGATAACAATGCATCGACGTACTTTATTAAAACTCTTGGCGAGCGGTGCAGTTATGCTTCACTCACCAGCGCTGTTGGCAACTCAGCATGCCAATAAAACACAGCCGCTGAAACGGGTAATTTGGATCCTACAACGAGGCGCGGTAGATAGCTTGCACACTGTTATTCCCGCGTTTGAAAGTCGCCTTGCATCATTGCGCCCCGATTTAATGTCGGGACTTGAGGATGCATTTCCAATAAAGCATCAATACAAACTTCATCCGTCTCTTTCACATATCCATAAGTTATTTGAACGCAAAGAACTATCGTGTGTTGTGGCGACATCTACGGGGTATAAGGGGCGCTCTCACTTTGATGGCCAAGATTTCCTAGAAAGCGGGTTAGGAGCTGCTAACCTGCAGTCTGGCTGGGTAGGGCGAGCCATGGATGTACTTGGTACTGAAGGCATAGCAATTTCTAAAATGACACCTCTTGCCTTCAGAGATTCATTAAGAGGAAGCAATTTCTATCCGTCTAATTTTACGAGCGCAGTAGACAGTTTAACTGACGACCTTGCCGCGCTATACCAATATGATGAAAAGTTAGAGAGAGCACTTGTTGCAGGTACTGAAATAAAAGACGCGTTAATGGGTGATAAACAGAAACGTCTACAAACTTCTTTTTCCCGATTGTGCGGTGAATGTGTTGACATAATGAAAGCAAAACCGAATGTTCAATTTATGATGTTAGAGTCGGGAGGTTGGGACACCCATAAATCACAGGTCGGAAAACTTTCAAGAGAGTTAGATCAACTAGATGAAGGCATCGCGCAACTAAAGAAAGGACTGGGCAACGACTGGAAAAATACACTTGTTTTAGTCACATCAGAATTCGGGCGAACTGTGCGTCAAAACGGAACCGGAGGCACCGATCATGGTACAGCTGGTAGTATGTTTATTGCGGGAGGCTCCCACTTAGGTGGAACAATTCATGGAAAATGGCCCGGGCTATCAAAAAAAGATTTATTCGAAGACCGAGACTTGCGCCCCACAACAAATACGTTCTCTTGGATTTCGGCAGCGTTACAACAACATTTAGGGCTTAGCCAAAATCAACTAAACGCTATATTTCCCGACCACATGCCCTATAAATACACACTTTTCTAAACAAACAAATGGCCTAAAGCGTTTAAGGTAGTCCTTAATCTTGGTAAAACTTAACATACTTGATTTGGCTATTATTGATTACAACTATAAACACGTTCATTGGGTTCACGTAAATGTGAACCTTATCCACTAACGTGGAAATTGAGGCCCCTTAACCTAGCTTCTATGTCTAATTGCCAAAAGCTAGACGCAAAAGAACTCCTCACATCACCCTTCAAACGAGCCCTAGTTTCGGTGGGCAAATTAGGAGTTTGTTTATTGAGTTTCGCATTTAAACTCTTCAATACAAGTCACGAGCAGGCTGCGAAGCTTGCTTTTGACAACTGAGTACATCGGTTGATTGACAGCGTTTTGAGTTTCACTTGGGTCTTTGTTTAGGTCGAACAGCATCTCCTCGCGGCCTTGAGTTTCAGTTGCATACAATGTGTAAATGTATTCCTTACTTACCACTGAATCGCCCTCTTTAAATCGGCTATAAATTTGTTTTTTGTGTTCCAAAGCAGGATTTTTAAGAACGTGCATAAAACTTTCACCAGCAATTTCATTTTCGTCACTAACGTTAGCAATATCAGTTACGGTTGGAAAAATATCAATTAATTCCACCAGCGCATTTGTTTTTTGGTTTTTAGTGATACCTGGCCCAGCAATTACTAAAGGAATCTTCAGCGCAGTATTCAGCATATTATGTTTTCCCCAAAAGTTATGCTCACCAAGGTTAAAACCGTGGTCACTCAATAGAATGACAGTAGTATTTTCCTCAAGGCCAAGAGCGCTGATCTGTCTCATCATGTCGCCAACCAGAGCATCTACATAACTTACAGAAGCGTAGTAGCCACGCTGTGATGCAACGTGAAAATCATCACTGTTGTACTCGTAGTCTTTAAAATGATATGTGTGTATTTCATTAGACCCTTTTAGCCCATCTGGTGAAAGGTTAGGCTTTTCACGATGAAAAAATGGTTCGAATTTATCTTTAGGATGTAAATCGTAGTAACGCTTCGGTGCATTAAATGGCAGATGTGGGCGAATAAAACCTACGCTAAGAAAAAAAGGACGCTTTTGCTTTGCTAATTTTTCAAGTGCCGTGAGCGCTATTTCTTTTGCCTTACCATCTCCGTAGTCCTCGTCATCAACGTCAGCAGATTCATACCACGGTCCATTTGGTCTGTTAGGGCGTTTTTGGTTAATCTTTTTAAATTTATCTGATTCAGGGTTTAACGTTGTTGAATGCGATATACCTCCAGATACAGGCCCCTCACTCCAACTTTCATCGTCAAGGTCTCTGCTATGGTGAAATATTTTACCAATGGCCATAGTATAATAACCCGACTCACGTAAAACTTGAGGGAGTGACTTCGCGCCTGGCACATCCTCTTCGGCTTTTGATTTGTAATTAAGAAAGCGCGTTTTTGTGGGCCTTAGACTAGTCAAAAGACTTGCTCTTGAAGCTCCGCAAACAGGAACATTAGCGTAAGCATGATTAAAAACAACTCCCTTACTAGCCAATTCATCTATATTAGGTGTATGCGCCCGTGTATCTCCGTAGGCACCAATGACGGGGCGAAGGTCGTCGATAACAATCATAACTAAGTTTTGCTGAGATTTTTCTGTTTCATTAACAATAGATGCCACAACAACACCGCTATTTACATACACGTACATAATGGAAAGGAACGTAACCACCTTTTTTGAAATTTTCATTTTTCTCGGTTTCCAGCTTATATTTCAATCTTCGCTTCACGCATTCAAACACTTAGCGACGGGACAATAATCAACGTTATAGAACAGAAGAACTACTTGATGTGCCCATTTAATCTTGCATCTCGATGGTCTCCTCGTACACTTTGAAGAGGGTCACAGGCCCAATCAAACCAGATGACTGAAGCTTTTTCGGTTGTTTATCAAAGAAATTGAAACCAGTGAAAGTGACGCGCTGACTCTTTGGAGGAGGTCTGTTCTCAACGAGCCATGGCACCGTGTCGCCGGTCATAGAATAACCCCTGGTGTCGGGAAGTGCTTCATCACCTATCAGTCGATTAACCCATGTATTCGTTACCGACACGTGCAAGGTGTTTTCACCAGGTTTAAGTACGTTTCGAATATCTATCACAAATGGCGGCTTCCATAATGTATCAAACGATTGGCCATTCACCGTTACTTCTGCAATTTGTTGCACATCACCCAAGTCGAGGTAAACAGGCCCTCTTTCTGCTAGTTGAGTGCTGTCTATTTGAAAAGTGGTTTGATAGTTTGCCGTACCCGAATAGTGCTTTATCCCTTCTATATCACTGTCTTTCCAATCTATAAGTGAATTAAATGTGACCTCGCCCGGCCCAGCCCACACTGGGTCAAATTCCACAGTCCATGGCTTGGTAAACGTACTCATAATATTGTGGCGGCTTCGTTGTGCGTAAAAGTCATCTACTACGCTACTGTGAACACCGTTATATACCGGTTCGTTGTCATCACGTCGAATAAGAATAAACCGGGATGCAAAAGGCTCTAGAGGTAGTGTTGTTGTCAGCCTTGAATTGTCTAATTGGAAGTCTTTAATTTTCTCTATGGTGCCATCATCCACGTTCCATAATTCCGGCGTCCCCTTTCCTTCACGTAGACTTATTTCGACATGTTTGAATTCAGGGTCGTCATTGTAGAAATAATAAAGATCGTTTGGCCCAATGCGTCTGTGCGCAAAAAACTGTGCAGGTTCGCCGTTAATTTCCAAATCAGGCTTCATTTCCAACACGTCGATTGATTCATCTAAGGAGTAGCTGCTGACTATCCCTTTTTTATAGCGATTCAATCGAGGCGCTTCATTCTCTTTACTGCCCCAAAGCAACGTTGCAATCTGATCGAACTCATTTTGGTACGCCCACTCACTATAACCAATAACATGTTTGGGCCTGTCGCCAATAACAGTTGCACCAGCAGCGACCAGCTCTTCAATTCGCTGCAGCGTTTTAAAGTGTAAATACTCGGTTTTGTACAAATGTAACGCTTTGTAGCTGGTACCCTCGGGAAGTACTAACATGCCATCTTTTACACTTACGCGGTTAAGTAAAACATCTGTGTTGGTGTAATCGTAGCCGTAGCCATTGGGCACAGAAGTGTTGTTAGCGTTACCCACTCTGAGAGGCGCCACATCACCTAAATGCACAAGGAAGTCTGCCGCTGGTACGCCTTGTTGAAGTAAATAAGAGCCTCTGGCTAAATATTTGAACCACGCTTTGCCGCCATTATTCCACCATGTTTGCGTTCTATCGATATGAGACCCGATAGAATCCATGGTCATGCCGGGCTTTATATAATTATTGGGCTGGTGAGCGAATCGATGGAACATAGTTTCGTTGATGCCTCGCGCCCACATTTCATCACCGTAGTGCTTGTAGAAATACGGATGACCATACCAATTTACCGTATTGATGGATGTGAACGACTCAGCCGAAACCACTTTTTTACCATAAATATGCGCTGACGAAATGGCAGCCATAATGCGACCGTTATACTCTTGCTCGCGTACCCAGAATTCACCCATCAAGCGGTCTGCTTTTCCACCCGCGGCGAGTTCATCAAACGGCCCCCAGCCATAGGGCTCAATATAGGTTTCAAGCCCATATTCATTTGCTAAACGGGTAAATTCACCAAAGTAGTTTTCTACCATTAGATCTGACTGATGCTGTCTAAGTTCTTGTAATACGCCGCCCGTATGCTCAGGAGACTCGATCACCCTTCCAGTCATGGCTGGTAGCCATGGGATAAGGTCATAACCAAACTTTTGTTGAAAGCTCTCTGCTATTTCATCAGTCCAGTTTTGGCCACCCACTTCGTAGCTATCAATCTCTACCGTTTTGAGTGATTCGATACCGGCGTCTTTGGCTCCTTTCATCACTTTCCCAACAAATTGTTCAAAGTGAAAACGCAACGCTTCAGCGTCAAATTTATCAACTTCTAAACCTTCTCCTTCCACCGTCGCTGGCACATTGAAAGCACCCGTGCTGGTGTAGCCAAAACGTAAAATTTGCCAGTCGCCATCAGGTACATTTACACCATCTGGCGGCAATTCTCCTGTGTTTAGCACCATAATGTCATCACGCTTTACTACAGCATCTTGCGCTATGCTCGGTGTTAAACTCAGTCTTCCTCGCTCCATCGAGTTCATTGAAAGCCAATGGTTTATGCGCGGCGTTGACCACAAGTCAAAGCGCTTGATGGCAATAGGTTTATCAAATACAACGCGAAAATACTTGGCGTTATAACCATCATTCTTATCAGTAACCAGTTGTGGGCTGAAAGCCCACATTCTAGCGCCAGTTCTTGGTCTACGTAGTTTTTCTACAACGCTGCGAAAGTTCTCTCCATCATCAGATACCCAGAGAGAAGCATCGCCATGTCGATTAGGGGTTTCAATCTGCAGGCTTCTAAGTGTAGATGGCTTGTCCAATTCTACTTGTACCCAATAGACGTCATCTTCATTTTTTGAAAAGGTCAGTTCAGTATCCCAGTCGCTATCTTTTAAAACGCTAACGTCTAGGCTAGCGTCTGATGCAGTAATCTGAGCATTCCTAAAACTATTTCCTAAAGCATACTTATTTTTAGGCAAGGCAATTACAGCAACATCACGATAAAGCTGTTCCGAATAGCCAGGTTGAGGGGGAACTAGGGTTTGTTTACCGCTTACCGTTAGCTCTGACCACGTTATTCGCTTCATTGATTGCTCTGGTGTTATCCACGGGCCGCCGCTAGATGTCCACCCATCCGAATTATGAATACCAAACTCAATACCTTGTTTGTCGGCTTGAGCCGCAGCGTGAAGAAGGTGCTCGTAAAACTCATCAGTACCGAATCGAACAGGGCCGTGCGATGAGTATGGTCTGTTACGCCTGTGAACATGAAAAAAAATTGCCCCACCAATGCCCGCATCTCGCATAGCTTTAAAGTCTTCGTTAAACCCTTCTTTACTTATATTGCCGTTCATCGCATGCATCCACGTTTTCGGAAGATACGATGGCTCAGGCGAAGCGAAGTCCGACTCTAAAGCAGACTGCGCCAGCGTTTTCGACGGAGTGGCGATAAAAGCAATTACTATGAAAAAACTTAAGGTAACGACATTTTTTAACAAAAAAACAAATTGATTTTGATTCATGGTGACTATTTTTGTTACATTGTGATTACATATGATTGAATATAACTCAGTATCGCTGTCTTTGAAACAGAAGAATAGGGCAACGATGATGACTCTCATCGAGATAAAATAAAATGAAGATTAAGAAGAATACCCCAACAGCTCGCTTAGCAAGCATTGGTTTGTTTAAAAGCGTAGCTATGGGGCTGGCGTTAAGCTTTTTAACCGCGGCTTGCGCCCCAACACAGAGCCCCGAAAAAACGACTTCGGAAAATGACTTCTACACCCAAAGAACAGCTCTGATTGCCAAATACTCTAAAACCGACAACGTTTTTTCAGCCTTAACTGCACAAATAGCACCTTCGGACCCCGCAAGTAAACAATACTGGCAGTGGCGAATTGATCAGTACCTCTATGGACAGTATCCGGAATATCAACAAATTTATGACGAGTTCAGAGACAAAAACCAGTTCGAAGACATTTATCCATTAGTAAAAGAAGACTTAGGTCCAAAGAAAGCGACTCCTAATGACCTTTTAAAATTACCAGACGGTCACTTTACTGAAAACTTGCCTGGAAACCCTCATCGCGGATGGCAATACCTTGATGGGGATACGCTATATATCACCTATCAAGGGAAGTTAACTGACCCATACGTCGCCAGCTATAATGTTGTAACCCAAGAATGGAAAGGACCTTTCAAAGCCGCTGAAAGTACCCTATCAAAGGGAGATAGAAAGATAGACAGTCACGGCCGCCCAATTATAGAAATGGATAGCAACGGCTACCTTCATATTGTCTACGGCGGGCATGGTGGCGAAAGAGAAGACGGGTTGAATCCATTGTCGATAGATACCCCTCATGCCGGCGGTAGAATGCTGCATGTTGTCTCTAAAAAGCCCTATGATATTAGCGAGTTTGAGTACGTTAACGATATATCTCCTTTTGCGTCTTATACCAAAAGCTACAAAATGGGGAACGGGGATATTTACCTTTTCACTCGAGCGGGTACGCATAAATCGCCGTGGGTATACTACAAAATGCCAGCAGGCTCGAAGCAATTTGAAGCGCCTGTTGTAATTACCTGGCCTACCCCGCAATCAGATGAGCCCATTAACGTTGATACGTTTTATATAAACCCACTTAAAATTTCAGATACTGAAATTGCCATTAGCTTTTTATGGCATGAATGTAACTTTCTGGAAGTTCACAATAAAGAGACTTATGCCCGTATTAACGCCTATTACATGCGTTTAGATACAACCAGCGGGCTATTCTTTAACGCGCAAGGTGAAAACATTGACCTCCCGATCACAATTGATGTGGCGAACGACAAAATGCTGGCGTTCGATTCAACAGATAGAGAGGAAACGCCATTTGGTACTTCTCCAGTCATTTTAGAAAGTGGTCAGCCAGCAGTGGCTTACGAGGCTCGCACTAAGGATTACCGTGAGTGGCGAATGGCAGCCTTTAACATTGGTCAATGGCAACATAGTTTACCTATGCCAGATACGGTAAACAGAACGCTAAAAGATGAAGAAAATAAGCCAATTTCTAATATCCTCGATTTGGTAGTGTTAGGTAAGCCATCAGGTAAGCACACCGCTGTTACTGTGTATCGCGACGCAGATGGCACAACTTATTTTTCAACTGTAGAAAGTAAAAACGGTACTAACTGGAAAGTCATTAAGGCGCATTTAGCACTTGATAATGCGCGTATACAGATGGAAGCAATCAGAGATGATGCTGGACTTAGCAAAGGTGTTATTTTAAATATTAAAAAAGGGGCCGCCCAACGTTTATACCTTTGGCATGACGGTGCGTTTCAGTCACCGAGTCAGGTTGCCTCTGCAGGTGCGAAGACTTCTACTGACGCCCCATCGTTTTACGAATCTTTCGAAAATGGAGGCTGGAATGCGGCCTCGCCTCGCGGCTTTACACCAGGGCTAGACAATTCGCTTGCGAAAAACTTCATGTTTAATCAGCTACAAACTAACTCCGCGTTTTCGCTAGAGCAGAATATTGTACGCAGTGGTGATTACTCAGCGAAATTATATTGGAAGCACAAAGCGCCCGCCTCTTATAACGGAGACCCTCAAAAGTTAGATAACGTAGATAGAAAAGCGATGTTTCACGGTTTTAAAACCAGCAAAGTTTTAGGTGCCGAAGCATGGTACGGCTTCAGCTTCTACTTCCCAAGCGAAGGTACGCAAGATGAACCAAACGACTGGTTATTTTTCCAAATTCACGGAAGCGCAGATAAGCGCCTCAAAGAGCACTCCCGCAATCCACCTTTTAGCTTAACACTCACGCCAGAGGGCATGCGTGGCGCTTGGAAATGGGATCCGTATGAACTCAGCCCTACGCGACAAGGTGATGGCACCACCCGTTTCGAAATTCCTGGAAGCAAGCAAGATTATTTAGACCGCTGGGTCGATTTCGTCCTTCGTGCGAGAGTTGACTATTCAGAGGCTAGTACCGGAATTTTAGAGCTATGGATTGATGGTAAAAAGGTACTGGATAAGCACAACATTCGATTTGGCTATAACGATGACAAAGGGATCTACCCATCATGGGGAATGTATTTTAATGGTGACCTGAGCGATATGAAGAGCGACCATTTTTTGTATCTCGACGAAATACGTATGACTGATGCGACTGAAGCGACTTATCAAGATGTAGCGCCTCGATAAGCTAAGTAAGCATTTTAGGTAGCAACATAATTTCTGTATAGCTTAAACAAGGGCCATAACAATGACGCGCAATGTTTCAAATAATCCCCGCCTAACATGCTTTTTGTTTTTGGCCCTGACCTTATTTAGCGCACTACTATCAGCCGAAGAATTTGCTGCAAACGCAGCAAGACAAACCATAAGCTTCAATAAAGACTGGCTGTTTAAGCTTGATGACAATGAAATCTATAAAAATGAAAAATTCAACGATAGCGGTTGGAAAAAGCTAGACGTACCTCATGACTATATATTTGAGGAAGGTGTGAATAAGTCGGGTTCTCAAGGGCAGTCAGGTGGCTATCACGGAGGCGAGACGGCTTGGTATAGAAAGCATTTCGCGTATGACGCAAGCTGGCAAGGTAAACACATCTGGATTCAGTTCGACGGCGTGTATATGAACAGTGAGGTGTGGATTAACGGGCACCATCTTGGGAATAGACCGTATGGTTACATCAGTTTTCAATATGAATTAAGCAAGTATTTAAAGCAGGGAGACAATGTTATTAGCTTGCGAGTAGATAACGAACTGCAACCATCAGCCAGGTGGTATCACCCAGGCGGTATCTATGCACCAGTCAAACTAGCAATCCTCAACCCTGTTCATGTTAAACATAACTCGTTATTTATCCATACTGCCAGCGTCGGCCAAGAAACAGAGGTCGCCGTTAGCTTTGAAGTAAATGACAACGCCCAGAATATTTCTGAGTATGAGCTTCGGTACGCTCTATACGATCAAGATAATAAACAGATATTAACGCACCTCACCCCGCTTAAAAACGTGAGCAGAGTCGTAAATGAAAAGACGGCGTATGCCCTATCATTCAACTTATCAGATGCAAAACGCTGGAATCCACATAATGCTTATCTGTATAGGTTAGCGCTAACTATTTTAGATAACGGAAAAGTCATTAACTCTCAAACTGCAAAATTTGGCGTTCGAGATATCGAGTGGAAAACAGATACGGGCTTTTGGATAAACGGCGAAAATGTGAAGATTCAGGGCGTGGCCGAACACTATGAAGGAGGGCCTGTTGGAGGCGCTTGGACGAAGCCACTTCTAAGATGGAAACTAAACCTTCTAAAAGAAATGGGAGTCAACGCCATTCGTACCGGGCACAACCCCTATCCCACCATGTTTTATGAGCTGTGTGACGAGCTAGGCATAATGGTGATGGATGAAGTATTTGACGGATGGAAACAAAAAGCTCGTCACGACTACGGCCGATATCATTTCGATGAGTGGTGGGAGAGAGACTTAACCGAGTGGGTTACACGCAATAGAAATCACCCTTCAATCATCATTTACAGTGTAGGTAATGAGACGCACGGTGACATTGTTACAGAGCTCGCGGCAGCAGTGAAGAAACATGACCCAACTCGACTTGTTACCTCTGGCTCTACCAATAAAGAAGGACTAGATGTAACAGGTATTAACGGTGGTTCAGAGAACAAGAGCTTTTTCGAACGACGGTTCGACCGACCTTTTATATCAACGGAAGCACCTCACACGTGGCAAACCCGAGGGTATTATCGCACTCAGACATGGTGGCGAGACGGCCCCAAAAGCGATACCTTCGAATTACCTGATATCACAGAGAAGGAGATATTCTTTTACGACTGGAAGGATCCAAAAGAATGGTCGAATCAAAAACAGCACCTCAACTCATCTTACGATAACGCAACAGTTCGGATTAATGCTCGTAAAAACTGGGAGCTTGCACGTGACTTGCCTCACCACGCAGGGCATTTTCGTTGGACAGGTTTCGACTACCACGGAGAAGCTGGGTTAGCACACGGTGGCTGGCCTTATATTGCGTTTATGGGTGGCGCATTGGATTTAGCCGGCTTTAAAAAAGACCTTTTCCATTTTTATCGAAGCCAATGGCTAGATGAACCTTCATTACATATTCTCCCTAGTTGGACACATCCAACGATGAAGGAAGGTACGTTGGTGCCAGTATGGGTTTATTCTAATCTCGATGAAGTCGAATTGTTTCTAAATGACAAATCACTTGGCCGTGATAAACCGGGAAATCAAGCCGATGAGATGCAAGCAGAATGGTTCGTACCTTGGAAACCTGGCTCAATACGGGCAGTAGGTTATAAGGACGGTAAAAAGGTTCTAGAGAAAAAAATTAAAACCGCTGACTCCCCTGTTGGTCTAAGACACAGCATCGACACTTATGCCGCCGAGAATGGTTTCAATACTGCGAAAGTAATCACTACTGAAACCGTAGATAAGAATAACAACTTTTACCCCTATGGAAGTCATAAGATCTATTATCACTTCAGTGAAGGATTAAAAGCAAAAGCGCTAGAAAATGGCTCTCCTTACGAGCATACCAACCGTGTAAAATCTAATTATCGACATTTATTTATGGGAAAAAATAGAGCGTTTATTGAAGTGACTTACCCAGACGCTCAAGAATTCGTCACTATAGGCGCCATAGTGGGTGATGAAGCGTTGAGGCTATCAAATAAAGTGGCTATTGATGTGCAAACTATCGCCATTACTGACACTGCGAACATCGCCTCACAACAAGTTGACGTTCTTTATAGCGTGAACAACCCCAATGAAGAAAAAATGAAACCTTATCTCAGTCCTTTCGATGTAGACGATGGAGACACGGTATACGCCAATGTCATTATCAACGGCAGACTTGCACTAAAAATGACGCAAAAATTTGGACAAGGCGTGGGCCTTTTCTGGGGCGATGAGAACTCAGCTAACATGTGGATTGGTCGCGGCTTATCGTTACAAGGTGAAGACGCTGAATATGGCCAAGGCGCAGCAGCAGTGCGCGGCGCTCACGGGGTCCACGGTGGCGGTTATGGAACCTTTAATAATGAAGAAGGCACAATGTACTGGTACCATGAAAACGACGGTGCTGAGGGCGTATACACTGCTGTTTTCCGTTACACGCACAGCGACAAGCACTCAAAACGTCCCCTTGCTATCTACGTAAATAATAAGAAGGCGGCTATGGTTGAATTTGAGCCTACCGGGAGTTGGGACAGTAAATGGGACGAGCAAGCCGTAAGCTTCACGCTAGTAAAAGGTGCCAACCATATAGAATTTAGAACAGTAGGTGAAAGCGGCCCTAATATCGACCAGTTTACGCTTGAATAGATTGGGCTTTTGGCGGCTTTGAGTAGTGTCGCTTTGTACTGGCCGTCCCTGATACAATGCCGCCGTATTCTTATTTATTGGTCTACGGCAGCATATTCACGCTGTATAACATCAACACTACCTTTCCGCTCGACGTGAATGTTATTAAGTTTACAGATCTGTTACCGAAATATTCCCTTCTAGCATTTTAGCTAGTAGTGCCTGCCACTCCGATGTATCCCAGTTAGTCCGCATTCCCATTGAGATAGCTTTCTCTAACAGCTCAACAGACTTTTTAAAGTCACGCTCTGGACGAAGTCGGTAAGATATAGAAAGTAAGTATTGGTATTCAGGATTGAGATTTTGAGAACTCGCAATGTCTTCCAAATGCTGTATTGCGCCAGAAACATCCACTAGCGATTTATCATTAGCGGTAAGTTTTATCTTAGCGACGTGCAGGCTGGCAGCTTCATCACCCTTCTCTGCAGCAGATTCAAACCAGAAAAGCGCTTTCTTCTCGTCGCGTACAACCCAAGGACTCATTTGTAGAAGTTTACCCAATCGATATTCAGCCCTTGATAGGCCATACTTGCTCGCGTTTGTTATCCACCTAACAGCTTCTGATATTTCTTTTTGCTGTATATATAGCTGCAAGCCATACTCATACATGGCCCCCGGATGTCCTTTCTCTGCAAGCTTTTTGAGTAAGCTTTCAGCCTCGTTTTCATTACTTTGCATCCAAGGAAAAATAACCATCGCCATTGCATATTGATACAGTGTTTCTAACGAAGGCTTGTTTTTAGCAGCTCGCAGAATGCGTCGAGTCTCTTTATATAATTGTGGTAAGTTGTCATTCAGATAAAACTGATCGTCTATCGCTGCGGCCATGTATGCGCGGTGTACAAACTCCGTCGGCTTATCACCTACTTCAGGTTGCCCTAATGGGAATAGCTTATATGCATCAAGAAAACGTCTAGTGTTTCCAGATTTTTGAATAGCGCGTATGTATCGCACAGAGCCGTCGCTTGCCACATCATTTTCTACCACCAAAAAGCCGGGATTGTTCACCACAATTGCAACATCTAGTGATTCACCGTCGTCTAAATCGTCAAAACCACCCGAATTTTGTAGCTCATCATCAAAGTTCTGAAATTCAACGAACTCTTCGAAGTACACTTTTTGTTTTAAAGCATTATCTCCGTCAAATGTTACTTTCTCATTAAGGTTCTGTTGATTCAGTTCAGGTAGAAATTGGCGCTGATAGCTTTGATGAACAACTCGCTCTTCCTCTATGGTATTTTCAAGAAGGGACAGGTCCTGTTCATTTAAAGATGAGCGCATTTGCTCGATAATACTTTGAGCATTGTGGTAGCGCTGCTCAGCCGCCAAAGACAAATAAATGAGAGATGAAGCGGCATTAGGTTCAACACCTAAACCTTTTAAATGCATAATACCTAATTGATACTGAGCATGAGCATTTCCTAGCTTCGCGCCTTCTTCATATAAAGGTAACGCAACCGCGTAATTCCCTTTTTTAAACTCTGTATTAGCTTTTAACACATTCACAGCAAAACTATTGAAGCTCAAAGCACCCGCCAATAAAGCGGCCAAGCATTTTTTAAAGCAACTCATACTGACTCTCCGTTTGTGTAACGTTTGGCGCTACACTATTCTAGGTAATGCCATGACACATTGATTAAGCTTCAAATTACCTAGAAACACCCAAATCGATAACTTGTAGATGAAGCGGTAGCGAGTTTCCAGCCCCTTTCTCCATCAAATAATAGTACGCTTTGCCGTTTTCAATATGGATAGTGCCATGGTCAAATTTCACTCCCGAGGTTTGCTGATAAACCACCTCAAAATCGTTCGTACCACCTTTCGCTTTTTCAACAAACGGGTAGCCATTTTTAAGCCCAATAATGAAAATACTATCACCCGATGTATAAATAGAGTCGGCACCAGTAAAGTCAGTCGTAACCGTGAAGTCTTTAGCGTTGGCTGGCTTAAAGGCGTGTATCGACACCTCTTTGTAATCACTTCGCTTAGTATTTGTAGACCTAACGTGAGTAATAAAATGAAGGTCTTCGTTTTCCGTAACCGTCCAATCAAACCCACCAACTATATGAACAGAATTGGGCTCTTGGTGATCAATGTAATCGCCCGGCTCAAAGATCTTAATCTCATCAGAGTCAACCAACGGCCAGGTCATGTTTTCACCATCTACATTTTTCCAATTTCCTAAACCATTTGGGTGATCTGAGTATGCGTAGTAAACGCCATTTTGGTACTTATAACGGTCATTATTATTCGCGCTACGCTGTTGAAACCCCACGCGTAACTTACCGTTTATATACTTCATCTGACCATATAAACCCCAGTTGTAAGCATTGCCATGAGTTTCTTGGTCTTTGTGATTAAAAGGTGTAAAGCGAGTCCACACTTGTTTTTCTGCATCGTATTTATTGAAATAATAAGCGCCGTTGTTGTTGCCGCCCCATCGCATGTAATGCAAGAGTTCGCCTTCTTTGCTCTTGTAAAATTTGGGATAGGTTAGTGCAGAGAAATTATTTTTGTCTTCTAAATTCCCTGTCATGGTTAAGTGCTTGTAATCATCAGTTCCCTGACTCACTTCACTGGTGTCTTTAACAAACTTTTCTAGTGTAAATTCGTTATCCGGTACATCCGCAGCACCAGGCACGGAAAAAGAGTAGCGGAAAAAGTCATCAACAAACCGCCCTTTAAATCGGCCGCTCTCATCATCGTCAACATAGGCATGCATGTCGTAAACCATATGAATGGTGCCATTTTTAGGGCTTACAGCTAAACCTATGGTGTTGTGTGACTCCCCTACCAGTGGATTTCCTCGAAAGCCTGTGTGTCGGTGGGGAAACTGAATAGTTTTTACAGCGCCAGTTTTTGTGTTGAACCTAGAAAGCATAACATTGCGCTGTTCTTTTCCGCCCTTATACCACGTCATGAAAACGTAGTGTTTATAGGGTTTAACGGCATCGCCGTGAGCCGAAATATTCTTGCCAAAGAAATAATCATACCCTGGCCCCAGTGAAGGCTTTTCAAAGGTGTTGTGGTTAAGCTTTTTGCCATCAAAATGAAGCGCGCCATTGGTTATTTTTGTCTGGCTTTCTAAAAACACCCCACTAGCTTTGCTCATGCCTGAGGATACCGTTGCGGTATCGCTCGAAGCGCAGCCTGTTAACACTGAGAACACCGCCACAGTTTTTACTAACGTTGTTAATTGACGGGCTATACCACTCACTTTTAGATTTAATTTCATCGGATTTACTCGCTATACACTTACAAGCAGTGTACATTTATTTAAAACCATTTTCACTCAATAATAACCAAATACAATCAGGTAAGCTGTCAAAAAAACGATTACAGATAGGCTGATATTAGTTCAGATGTCGCCAGATTGTTGGGTGTAAAACGTGCGCAAACTCAAATAAGAGGGCTCGAAATTGCTACTATATTCAGCTAAAAAACTACAAAGTTTAGGTACTTTGTTTAAGAGCAATCTTGTTTCGCTATCTCTCTTATGTTGCTTATCAATCAATTTCAGTGCCCATGCATCCGTAGGATTAGAAACGGAAGTGCTAGTGACCCCCAACGCGCTTTTTTTCAACGGAAATAAAGTTAAAGGCTCTCATACTGACAATAATCCAGATGGCTACGATTATATTTTTGGCAATGCACTATCCCCTCACGGTGACTGCATAAAGGTATACAAGCATTTTGTATTTATGACGTGGTATAAGGGCGGCAAAAACAATCGGCATGTGATGCTTTCACGCCTCAACACAAAAACCGGTGTGCTTAAAACTATTCAGTTTCCCCACCAGCACACAGGGTTTAGAGGCAAATGGTGGTTAGGTGAAACACACAATACTATTGCGGTGGGTATAAGCCCCGTAAACGATACGATTCACTTGCTTTACGACATGCATCGCAACGGCAGAGTGGAAGCGTTCTCTCAAGACTACCTTCGTTATTCTTACTCTTTAGAAGGCGCGGCTTCAGTGCCAGACGACAAGTTTACTTTGGCACAATTTGTCAACTCCGGTGCTGGTCACTATAAGCATTTAGCCTTCGATGGCATAGACGACATCGATACCACAAAACTTCTTACCTACCCTGCTTTTTTCACAGGAAAGGATGGAGATTTGTTTATGAAAATGCGCTACGGGTTTTCAGCAAATGGGAAAATGCTTTTTGCCCGATACGATGGCAAAAAGTGGCATGGATATTATGACTTCAACCAGGTTTTAGCTTCAGAGCATGGTAGCGAATACAACTGGGGGTTGTACGGTGACTTCAAGTACACCGGCGGTAAGTTTCGCATAGCGTTTCAGCGACGCTCCAAGAACACTTCAGATAAATACCTTTATCAAAACGGCATTTATTACGCTTATTCTGAAGACCCGCACGGCGTCTCTGACTGGAAAAATGCGTACGCTGAACCAATTGAAATTCCATTAGCTATTTCTGAGCAAATCCAAATTGAAGAGCCTGGAGACTGGGCTAAAACAAAGAAAAAGAACCACGTTTCCATTGTTCACGGATTTGACTTCACAGTGACAAACAGTGGCGATGAGCACTTCATAAGTAAAGTAGTAGACCTTGAATTCAATGAAGAGATAAACCTGCACACATTCCGCAAATTCGGGCAAAAGGACTTCACTACCGTTCAGGTACCGTTTAGTGGGCAACTGTTTAGTAACGGGGATGATGTCTATCTTACTGGGTTGAAAAATGGCCGTGTGGCAATCGCAAAGGCTGAGGATAACTCAGAAACCTTCACTACTATCTACGAACACAAGCGAGGTCCGGTATTCGATAAAGCCGTGGTCTTTTTTAAAGACAACAAGGCTTACTACTTCCTGAAAGACGCGGAAGGTACAGGCGATGGGCGTAGTTTGTATTTACAAGTATTTTCGTTGTAATAACGCTAGGTAATTTCGTTTCAAAGTTCACCGCGCAGTGGTGTTATGAACAGAAAATCAGACTCTTTTTAGGCGAAAAGTAACATTTATTACAGATACTATCGTTCACATGGAAAACAACCCGTTCATTTGCGCTCTGCCGTTGTGAAACTAATAGGAACAACAAGAGGTTTTTTAGATGACACAATCACTATTGAGAACACTGCTACTTACTTTGCTGCTTCCACTTTTTGCAAATAACGTAGTACTCGCACAAGACATAAAACATGGCCTACGCGACGACGCAGGCCGACACATGATCCCGCGCGGCTTTGTCGTAAATACCAACGATGCGGGTGGAGAAGTTAACTTCACGCAAGAAGACTATGTACGCATGGTGCGACTGGGAGCCAACGTGCAAGTTGTAAGGTTGGAATTAGGCAAATTGAGTACCTTTGGCCACTCAGAATTTCAGCCAGAATATTTAGCGCGTTTGAAACGAGCAGTTCGCCTGGGGCGAGAGGCGGGCATTAACACTATGTTTAAACTGACCGTGTATGGCGCCAAGGGCTTTTCATGGCCAGACTTATACTTCAACCAAAATAATGCTGAAGAGAAGTACATTGGCGCTTGGCGACATATTTGGGATGCGTTTAAAGACAATGATGCAGTTATCGGCTATGACTTAGTAAACGAGCCAAGAAAAAAGGAGCTAGCGCAGTCTTATGACGAGCTAACTAGCGATTATTTAATTCCACTTTACGAAAAAATTATCGATGCCGCACTGCCCTACAACGATGAAAAGTTGTTCTTAATTCAAACTATTTTTATGAACAAAGGTGAGGCAATAAACAAAAATCAGTACGCGGAAATTAAGGAAAGGGTAAACCGCAAAAACATTGTTTTTGCACCACACATATATCAAGAATACATCGATTATATTGCACCGACTATGGAGCGGTTTGATAAAGAAGCAGACTTACTTCAAGCGCCAATCTTAGTAGGCGAATGGGGGTTCCCCACGTTACTTACTACCGACAAATCTGTAGAGGAACAGCTACATTACATTGAGTTTTATATCCGCACCGCAGAAATTTTTGACCAAATGGGTGTGGGTTCAATTAAAGCTTGGTTTCTAGGCAACCGTAGCTACCAAAATTTCTTGCCAGGCGGAGAATCAACATGGGCGATTTTCTCTGATAAACAAGCCGACGGTACTGTAGAAAGAAAATATATTACCGATATTATCGCCCGCCCCTATCCGCAGTATATTGCTGGCGACATTAAAAACTTTATGTTTCATTTCGCCACCCGCACGCTAAACCTCAATATCAAAACAGATAACAGCAAAGGTGCATCAAGAATTTTTGTGGGAGCAGATCGCCACTACCCTGATGGATTCTCCATTCACATCGGCGATGACTTAATTCTTACGCACAGTCCGATTAAAACTGGTTTTCGCGTGCATTCATCTAAAGCCAATACTAAACCAAGCGATTTTATCTGGGATGCTGATAGACAACAACTTGTTGTATTAGCATGGCCTAAAGACGAAGCAATAATAAACGTAAGGATTGAACCAGGGATTTACAGAGAGCCAGATCCGGCTGCGAAAAATTAGGCTTAGTTGCAAATATCTGATTATTTAGGTCTAAATGAATAGGTCTCTTTTTCAGCTGTCAGTTAGCTATAAGATACAAAGCGGACGTTTCTCACATTGCTAATGGAAGTCCGCTGGAGACAAACAGCAGACGTTCAACGACCTATCCGCTGTATTGCATTGTTATATGACATTATCGAAATTTCTACAAACAGAAAAATCACAAAGAATACCTATCAAAGCGTGCAACAACAAGCTGGGATGACATACCAATAATTAATTGTTAAAGTCTATAACGCACAAATAAAAAGACAATAAAAACTACTCTCGTTTCGTCAAGAAGCAAGAGGGCACCAAGTCTACGGGCACCTCGAACTTCTTTTTCGCTGGTATTTCGGGCCTATCAATTGGGCTGAATGTTTTCGTTTTCAACAAGGCGGTTGTATCGCCAATATTAGCTTTCACATCAACGCCCAGTTTACGCCCTACTATGGTCAATAACGTAACAGGTTCGCAGTAATAATGGTTGCTTTCAAGCGCCGTTCTGAAGTACTTGGTTGTATGTAAATGCTTATCAAACAAAAGGCGTGCACCTTCCTTCATTAAACTGGGCACATTGTTTACAACGCCTCTCACAAGCGTGCTAAGCCCAGGTTGGATATAGAACTCACTTTTCTTGTTTTCCAGCTTTTCTATACCGTCAAGCATTTGTATAGCGGCATCGGTTTCACCGCGCCATAGATGGGCCAGCAGAGTAAAGAATTCTGGCGGCGCTCCAAACCTTATATCTTTGACAATATCCAGTACTAAAAGCACGGCGGCTGACTCATTAACCTGTTCATGATAACCGAGCAATAGTGCGTAACAAAACAAGGCGTATTGATACCTATTGTCATGAGATATCTTATTTTCCGCAACCGCCATTCTGGCATTTGGAATGACTTGTGCGAATAGCTGTTCAGATAACCGACTGTCACCGAGTAGGCTCGCTTTGAACCCCGCCACTAAGCTTGTGCCGGCTGTACCAGAGTAACTCAACGCCTTTTTGACCCCGGTGGAAGGGTTATAGCATTCGATGGTTTGAAGGGCATCTTTCAACTGAAGTGAAAGCTCTTGTTTAGTATCGTCTGGAAGCTGTTTCATTTTTTTCCTTAAAAAGGGGCCTATCACGAGGCCCCCAATAATGACTGTATTAGTTTTTCAAAGGCAACTCTATGATGACTATTTCACCAATTTGAGATGACCCGCCAACGCCGAGGTCAGGGTGCTTTGTCAGTCCTTGCGTAACGCCTGCGCCAGCATGCCTGTCTTTCACAACCGTGTAACGGGTTTTAACTTTCCCATTGTTAAGCGCGTTTCTAATCTCGTCTTTTTGAGATGGACTAAGCCCTGAGGTTCGAGACAATGCGCCACCATCTTTGTTCCGCCCAAAAAGGTAGTTTTCTGTAAGCTGCCTACCATCGGCTGTGGAACTCAGGCCAGAGAGCCCGGCATTGCCGCTGCCAGAAACAAACTTACTTTCCTCTATTATAAAGTTACCATTTGAGTCTTTATAAATGTTATCTATTCCATTGGCTGAAGGGTCTCCGTCGCAAAAATAGCACGAAAGGTTTTGCGACTTAGCATACATTTGTGATGCTTTTTCACCAATCAAGCCTTTATTGGCGTTGCTCAAATTGCCCGGGTCTAGACCAAGGCTACGCACATAAGCGTCACCGTCTTGAAGGGTAATATTGGTGTACCCCATACCGTTTCGTGATGCTTGGGTAACACCTGATTTCCAGCCTCCATCCAGGGTTTGTAAACCAAACGATTCAACTGAACCGTTTTTACTTAAATTCGCAAGCAGTTGGTCAGAACGTGAGGATACTTGGTCTAAACCCGATTTTACAGACGTTAAGCCAACAGTATCAAAGTACCCATCTGCAACTTTATAGCCTGCTTTACCCATATCATAAAGTGGAACAAAGCCGATACCAGCAAGCGCCACATCTGACCACTCGCCATCCTCAAAAATCGCGTTGTAGCCGGTTATACTTAAATTTCTAAGATCCCCGACAAAAAAAAGGTCAGAAACAAAGGTGGTACCGTCATTCAAACCCTGTAATAAAGGATCGTCCCACGCCCTGTCGCTATGCTCTCCATATAAAGCACCATCGACTATTGCGTCACCTATGTTAGCTACATCGTCAAGCCAAGTGGTATTTGTCTCTTGAAGGTCCATGGGCTCAAAGGCTTGCTTACCACCAGCATTACCACCATTGATTAGGTAACCTGCTGCGCCAGTAACGGGGTCTAATACAATGTAGCCAATGCCATTCCATTCACCGATGAGGAGTTGCTCTTTGGGAGTAATGACGATGCGTCCGCTATTCACCGCGTTGCGCATACTCGTTTCAATGTTGGCGGGTAAGTCAATTTCTGCCAGTGCAGTGTTCAGGTTTGCACTCTTAACGACATAAATGGGGACTTCGTGAAGAGCCGCGAAACGTAAAATAGACATGGTCGAATTTGACGGCCAGCCCAGCGTCTTCTCAAATACCGCATGTTCAAGTCCCGATGCGGCTACACTTAAGAAATTTTTCAAACTCGTTTTTTAAGTGCTTTGGCTGCAACATCTCTTGATGTGAAAGGTGTTCCAGAAATTCAGAATAGTGATGTTCGACTAAATGATACATTAATGCCTGCACTGCTCGGTGACGTTGGTAGGTATAAGAGTGAGCTGCCTGAAATCGTTTCCTTGCCAGAGATTTCCTTCAAAGATTGGCATCTCAGTGAGCAGTTGTTCTTCGTGTTGGTCTACTGGCCTTAGGGGTGGCAAATCATTGCGTGAAGGTCCGTTTCACGCCCTGAGTCATTCAACAACCTTTTTATGTGCTTAGAAGGGA
>CENT01070176.1_pt1 | contig 23900 bp, 19 predicted proteins | sample 530141 | NCBI WGS metagenome assembly CENT01 (sample SAMEA2591074, study PRJEB7988) | marine metagenome | isolation source: saline water (ENVO:00002010), including | reverse complement strand
ACTACGAGTCAGGTGCCCTGGGAACCTGAATGCTCGTGCCGTATAACTACTAAATAGACACCAATGAAGTATGTTTAAAACCATCATTTTGGTGCAATTGTAATTTTTTGTGAGTGTAGATTATCTGAAATCCCCTTTACATAAAAGAGTTAGGTCGATTTGGTGTTTTTTGTTGGAATTAAATACACCAAACCCTATTTATCTCATGGTTTGGTGCAAAAATCTCAAAAGTGAACGTAAACCCTCCAAACGTTCAGTATTTACACGTTACTTTGTACTTTATGCTGGTTTCATTTTAGCCTTCACTAACTTTATGAAATCTCAGTTTTTACGCGAACTTTATGAGTTTATGCTAACCCGGGGGTATGCTAAACGTACCATAGAAACCTACTTCACCTGGATCACCGACTTCATTCGCTTCCACAACTATGCACAGCCAAAGGATATGCACGCTGAGCATGTGGAGGCCTACCTTACACATTTGGCTGTCCGTCGTCAGTGTGCAAAATCCACTCAGGCTACAGCGCTTAACGCACTGCTGTTTCTTTATAACAAATATTTGGATAATCCCTTACCCGAAGACATGACTTTTCTCAACAGCAAGCGGGAACGCAAACTGCCGGTAGTGCTCACACAGGATGAAGTAAAAGCGGTTCTCGGCCGAGCAAGTAAGCAGCATTATCTGGCAATGGCCCTGCTGTACGGCAGCGGGCTGCGTCTGATGGAGTGTGTCCGTTTACGAGCCGGTGATATCGATTTTAACTACAAATGCATTCGCGTGTGGTTTGGTAAAGGCGGTAAGCACCGGGTGGTCACATTGTCAGAGGCCTTAATTCCGCTGCTTCAAACACAAATTGAAAATGTAGAGCAAACCTTAGTGCGCGATTTAAACGTTCCATCTTTTGCCGGGGCCTGGCTGCCCAAAGGTTTACGCAAAAAATATCAATCCCGCAACAAAACCGTAGAGTGGCAATACCTGTTCCCATCCCAAAGATTAAGTATTGATCCGGAAAGCAAGCATTTGCGCCGTCATCACATCGATGAAAAACAACTGCAGCGAGACGTTAAACGAGCCAGTCTTGAAGCCGGGATCAAAAAGCATGTTACGCCCCACACGTTAAGGCATTCGTTTGCAACACACCTGTTGGCCGCGGGGGCAGATATTCGAACTGTACAACATCAATTAGGTCATGCAGACGTACGTACTACGCAAATTTACACGCACGTCCTGCAACAGGGTGGTAATGGGGTTATTAGCCCGTTAACACGCTTAGCGTTATAAGGCTATTCACCTTATCACTCTTTATCGTAAAGAATATCCATAACGTCGGCCAACTCGGTTTTACCGGCGCGTACTTCTTCTTCCGTCATGTCGGCAATTTCATGAGGGAAAACCAGCCACTCATCACTTTCATTTACGTAGTAGTCAGGCACGATGTCTGTTTTATTATTTTTGGGCTTGTAATACGGGCAGGCAATACGAATATCTTTTGGCATATTCAGGCGCATCAGCTTTTTAATTTGCTTAATCAATGCGTCTACACTTCGGCCCGAGTCAAATACATCATCAACAATCAGCAGTGCGTCTTCGGCATTCGCATTTTCAATCAGATAATGCAGGCCATGTACGCGAATCTCTTTGCTTTGCTTGTTAATGCCGTAATAAGAAGAGGTTCTTACCGCTATATGGTCGGTGGGAAATTTTTTAAACTCAAAAAACTCCTGCACAGCAATACCAATCGGCGCCCCGCCCCGCCAGATCCCGATAATAAATTGCGGACGAAAACCGTCCTTATACACTTTTGAGGCAAGTCGAAATGAATCCTGAAGCAGATCCGCCGACGTAATAAAGACTTTATCCATAGAATCGGTAACCGAGCGAAAGAAAAGAAAAAGATTATAGAAAATTTTATGCCACAATGCACGGCAAAACCCAAAAACCTGACCATTTAATCAAGTTTTTACGATTCCTGCTGTAAAACTTTGGCCGGCTGCACTTTCATGGCGCGTTGCGCGGGATACCAGCTCGCCAACAGGCATAATCCTAAGGAAAACAGGGTCACCCAAACCACCTGATACCATTGCATATCAATGGGTAAGCCAGGCCCGTCTGCAGATAACGCCAGATAAATCCCTAGAAGTTCCAAAATATCGTTGATATATACAACGGCTAAAATGCCCAGCACGGCACCAATCAGTGCGCCTTTCAGGCCGTTGAAAATGCCGTTTAGCATGAATATGGCGCGCACCGTGGCTACCGTCATGCCTTGGGAGAGTAAAATGGCAATGTCACCACTTTTTTCGGAAACAACCATCACCAGGGCAGATACAATGTTAAATGCCGCCACCGCAATAATCAGCAGCAGCATTAAAAACATCATGTTCTTTTCCATTTTTACCGCATCGAACAAAGGCCCCTGGCGCGAGCGCCAGTTACTGGTGGAATAACCCGCCTGTTCAAGTTGTGCCACCACACCCTGATAATTAAACGCATTGTTTAAAAACAGGCGCACATCCGCCGGGCTGTTTTTCGGTTTACGCAGTAGCCGGGTTAAATCATCAAGCCGTAAATAAATCACTTTGTCGTCAAGCTGTGAGCCCAGGTTAAATAACGCAGCTATCGTCACCAGGCGCTGACTCGGCATGCGGCCAAATGGCGTATATACGCTGGCTCCGGCAGCCATTACGCGTATTTGATCGCCCACATTCACGCTTAACTCCTGCGCCAATGCACGGCTGATAATAGCGCCAAACTTAATCTCTTCAAGGCGCTCAAAATTACCTTCCAGCATGTAGTCGCTCACAATGCTATGGTTGGCCATTGTTTGCGGGTCTACGCCTTGCAGTTGCACGCCGCGCAAGGCCTGGCGTGATTGCACCAATCCTTCTGCTTCTCTGAACGAGCTCGCGGCCCGCACTTCACCTAAGGGAAGTTGTAGTACGTCATCAACACTGGCGTTATGCGCTACTACCTGTGGCACAATGCCTAAAATCCGCTGGCGTAGCTGGGCTTCAAAGCCATTCATTACCGAAAGCACAATGATCAGCGACATAAGCCCCAGGGCAATCCCGGCTACCGAGAAGCGGTTAATAAACGCTACAAAGCTGTTGTGTTTGCCTGCGGTGGAGTAACGCAGTGCTATATAGGCAGAAAGCGGATAGGCCATGAAATTTCACCTGTACCTGGGCAGTGGGGGCTTGGTATTCATCCTTCCCTGCACTACTCTTAATCAATACGGTACGTTGTACGTTTTAATGATAAACAAAGACTTAAGCTCGGTGCATAATACGTGTAAGCTACCCTGCACACAAGTCAGCCTGGAGAGTATTGTGGAATCGTTAACCCTGGCAGAAAAACAAGCTCAGTTTAATGAGTTTTTCTTAATCAGCCACGCAATTAAGGTCAATATGCGTCAACTCGACAAGCACTTTGCCCTGCCAGACAACGAACAACTCGAAGACCACATGCCCTACGCCTTTCGCATTGCCAGCGAGATGGCATCTATCGAATCCCAGGCGCTTCGCCCGTTGCGCAACCTGAGTGATCACGCTTCCGAACTGGTGAATTACCTTAACCATCAGTCTCGCAAAATCGATTTGATGATGTCGTATATTTTACATCAGCAGGACGATCCGGATTATCGCTTTGAGAGTATCAGGTTCGGCGGCGGTGGCGTTATCATTAACCACCCTTTAGCACTGGATGTTGGTACTCTGGCAGAACTTAAATTGTTTGTATCAGAAGAAGCCGCGGCCATTTTTTGCTACGGCGAAGTTATTACTTGCCAGCAGGAATCGGATGGCTACCATATAGCCTTCATTTTTACCCGGATCCGCGAACAGGATCAGGAACTGTTAGTCAGAGCCAGTTTGCATTTACAAACGCAGCAGCTTCGCAAGCGCAGCCAAAATAAAAACGCTTAACCTGCAAGTAAAAACTTAAACGCTCAATAAAAGAATCGTTAAGGAATCATGACAACCACGCTTAATTCTTTGCCACTGCCCAAAACCAAGTCGTCAGCCGGTTTTCAGGACCAACAACAATGGGGGCAGTTGCAAGGCAGTAGCCGCGCGCTTGCCGTAGCTCAGGCCAGTCAGCAGGCCGGCCGCCCTATCGTACTGGTCACCGCCGATACGCCTTCGGCGCTCAAACTCGAAAAAGAAATCCGCTATTTTCAGGGCAGTCAGCACAGTGTTCCGGTTACCCTGTTCCCAGACTGGGAAACTCTGCCTTACGATACGTTCTCGCCGCATCAGGATATTATTTCCCAGCGACTGGAAACCTTGTTCCGGTTAACCCAGGAACCCAGCGGCATCTTTATTGTGCCCATCAATACCCTGATGCAACGATTGGCCCCGGTAGAATACATTGGCCAGCATTTATTGTTGTTAAAGCGTGGCCAGCAACTGGATCGCGACCAGTTCCGCCGACAGTTAGAGCAAGCCGGCTATCTGCATGTCAGCCAGGTAATGAGTCACAGCGAGTTTTCTATTCGCGGCAGTATTATCGACCTATACCCCATGGGCTCTAAAGATCCTTACCGCATTGACCTGTTCGATGATGAGCTCGACAGTATTCGCCTGTTCGATCCCGACACTCAGCGCTCAAGCAATGCAGTGGAAGAGATCCGCATGTTACCGGCCCGGGAATTCCCCACCGATAAAGCCGCACTCAACCTGTTTCGCCAGCAATTTTTAGAGCGTTTCGACGCCAGTAACAGCGCCGAGTCGGTGTTTAATCAAATTACCCGTGGCACCATGCCAAGCGGTGTGGAGTATTATCTGCCGCTGTTTTTCGAAAAAACCGCCACGTTATTTGATTACTTTCATCCCGACACCCTTATTTTGCTGCATGGCGATGTCAGTGATGCCTGCGAATTCTTCTGGGCGGATCTCAACGAGCGCTACGAGCAATACCGCTATAATAAACACCGCCCGTTGCTGGCGCCTATGGAACTGTTTTTACCGGTTAACGAGTTATTCGCCGGCCTCAAACAATGGCCGCGGGTAGCACTGGCTTCACAGCCCCATGAAGAGGCTGCCGGTAAACACAATCTGCATTGTGAAAAGCTCGACGATATTGCCTTAAACCCGCAAAAGAAGCAGCCCGCCCAAGCCTTACTGGCCACTCTGTCAGAAGCCAGCAAGCGCGGTGCCAAAGTGCTGTTTTGTGCCGAATCACAGGGCCGCCGGGAAAACCTGCTCGGCATTTTAAGCAAGTACCAAATTAAGCCCGTAGAGTTTGCCCACTTCGACGGTTTTCTTACCAGCCATGAAACCGTAGGTATTTCCATTGGCATGGTAGAACACAGTTTCCGCTGGAAAAACCCCGACGGTGAGCTGCTGTTTATCACCGAAACCCAGCTGCTCGGCCACAAAATCAGTCAGCGCCGCTTACGCACCGCGCAAAAACCTACCGACGAAAACGCCATTATTCGCAATCTGGCGGAGCTCTCTGTAGGCCAGCCGGTGGTGCATCTCGACCACGGCGTAGGCCGTTATATTGGTCTGCAAACCCTGGATGCCGGTGGTGTCACTACCGAATTTTTAACCATTGAGTACGCTAAACAGGCCAAGTTATATGTGCCGGTGGCCTCGTTACACTTAATTTCGCGCTACAGCGGTGGTGAGCAGGATTCAGCGCCACTACATAGCCTGGGCTCCGATGCCTGGGAAAAAGCCAAGAAGAGAGCCGCCGAACGGGTTCGCGACGTCGCCGCAGAATTACTCGATGTGTACGCCAAGCGTGCCGCCAAACCCGGCTTTGCTTACCCCATTACCTGGGAAGAATACCAAAGCTTTGCCGACAGCTTTCCATTTGAAGAAACCGCCGATCAGATGCAGGCCATCAACGCGGTTATTCAGGATATGGGTAGCCCGCAGGCCATGGACCGCCTGGTGTGCGGTGACGTGGGCTTTGGTAAAACCGAAGTGGCCATGCGCGCAGCCTTCTTAGCGGCTAATCAGGGTAAACAGGTGGCTATTCTGGTGCCCACTACCCTGCTTGCGCAACAACACTTCGAAAACTTTAAAGACCGCTTTGCCAACTGGCCGTTCCGTATTGAGGTGGTCTCCCGCTTTGTGAGCGGTAAAGCCACCAAATCGGTTATGGACGGCATCGAAAACGGTACCGTGGACATAGTAGTCGGTACTCATAAACTGCTCGGCGACTCCATTCCGTTTAACGATCTGGGCCTTGTTATCATCGACGAAGAACACCGCTTTGGGGTGCGCCAGAAAGAGAAGTTTAAAGCCCTGCGCGCCGATGTAGACATTCTTACCCTTACTGCTACGCCCATTCCGCGTACGCTGAATATGGCGATGTCGGGCATGCGTGATTTATCGATTATCGCCACCGCCCCGGCCAAACGGCTGGCCATCAAAACCTTTGTGCAACAGCGCGATAAAGCGGTTATTCGCGAAGCTATCATGCGGGAGATCCTGCGTGGTGGGCAGGTGTACTTCCTGCACAACGAGGTCGAAAGCATTGCCCGCACCGCCGAAGAAATCGCCGAAATCGTGCCGGAAGCACGTATTGCCGTAGGACACGGCCAAATGCGCGAACGTGAACTCGAATCGGTAATGAGTGATTTTTATCATCAGCGCTTCAATGTACTGGTGTGTACTACCATTATCGAAACCGGTATCGACGTGCCCACCGCCAATACCATTATTATGGACCGCGCCGACCATCTTGGCCTGGCGCAGTTGCACCAGCTACGCGGCCGGGTTGGCCGTTCACACCACCAGGCCTATGCCTATTTGTTAACCCCGCATCCTAAGCGGATGACCCGAGATGCCGCCAAGCGCCTGGAAGCCATTGCCAGTCTGGAAGACTTGGGCGCAGGCTTTGCGCTGGCCACTCACGATCTGGAAATTCGAGGTGCCGGTGAATTGCTCGGCGAAGATCAATCCGGCCAAATTGCCAGCGTGGGTTATTCACTGTACATGGATATGTTGGAACAAGCGGTAGATGCCCTTAAAGCCGGTAAAGAGCCGTCACTCAGCGATGCTAACCGCCTGCATACCGAAATAGAATTGCGCATTCCGGCGCTGTTGCCAGAAGATTACATTGCCGATGTGAATACCCGGTTATCCTTGTACAAGCAACTGGCCAGTTGTAAAAACAGCGACGATATCGAAGCATTCCAGATTGAATGTATCGACCGCTTTGGCCTGCTGCCGGATGCGGCTAAAAACCTGATTGCGGTGGCCGAACTTAAACTCAAAGCCCGCCGCGTAGGTATTCACAAGGTCGAAATGACCGCCACCGGCGGTACCATCGAATTTAATGAAGACACCCCGGTAGACCCCGGTTTTATTATTCAGCTGGTACAAACCCGCAATAAAATGTTTAAGTTCGAAGGCAGTCAGAAACTGCGGATCGTGAAGAAAACCGAGACAGCCCGCGAGCGATTAGCTATGGTGGACGGGCTTATAGAAGAATTTGCCAGGGAGATCAGCCAGGCATGAGGCGTATAATTGGTAGCCTGCTCGCACTCAGTTGTTTAACCGCTAACCCGGTTCACGCAAACGACGAAGATAAATGGTGGTTCGACATCGAGGTAATGCTGTTCTCTCGCGATACCGCGGTGAGCGATCTGGCCGAGCGGTTTGAACGTCAACAGGTATTAAGTACACCCAACACCGACTGGGATTTACTCACCGGGTATTACCAGCCAGACATTACCATGGTGTACAACTCATTACCGGTTTGCAACGCCCCCACGTCACCATTGTGGGCAGAAGCGCCGTCACAGGAAGAGATCCTGCGCGATTATTATCTCGAGCCGGAGCCCGAAGAGCCTGCATTGGATGATCACAACAATGAGGATAGCGAGTTATTCAGCGATGAAAACGGCGAAGTTATTGACGACGAACCGTTTTTGCTGGCTGATGAACCCACTCAAAGCTTAGCGGCTTCAGAAAATACGTTTGTTGAACCAGAGCCTGAAATTATTCCCCCTGAACCTGGGACCATTGCGGCCTACTGGTTGTTATTTAACTTAAATGAAGAACAGCTTACGTCGGTAAGCGTAAAACGCCGCCCGCTCAATTGCGTTTCGCCCACAGAGCCGAGCTTAAACCCGCAAAGCTGGCAGTGGCCACAACCGGACCTTTATGTACCACCGCGTCAGCAAACGCCGCTTTATGTGCACGGTGCCAATTTTAACCGGGCTAACGGCCCGCACCTGCTACCAACTAACCAGCTCACCCAGGATGATATCTACACCAGCATTCGCTGGCGCAAAGGTATTGAGCGACTGGCCCACTTTAGCTGGCGTCAGCAGGTTAAATTTGGTCAGGATAAAGCCGAAACCCTGCGTTTATTTGCTGGTAAGAACTTTGCTCAGCAGTTTACTAAAAATGGCGATCTGCGCCCACAACAATTGCCGTCAGGCGACGAGTCCTCAGCTGAGCAAAACGCCGAACTGACCGAACCGGCAGACAGTTTTTTTGCCGAGCTGAATCAGCGCCTCAATAACCCGCAGCCAATCAGTTTTGCCGGTATGACGGCACCACCAGAAACCAACGATGACGGCAATACCCAGTCGGATGTGAAGCGTTTACCCCCCATCTGGGAGCTTGACGGCTTTATTCAGATATACCTTAAATACATCAACCGGGTGCCCTACCTGCACATTAACAGCGAGCTGTTTTATCGACAGCCAATGCTTTCGGCCACTAGCCTGCCCGGCGCTGCGCCAGCCTACGAGCTGGTGTCTATTCCGTTTTCCCAGCAGCGCCGCGTGATCAGTACACAACTGCATTATTTTGATCACCCGCTGTTTGGCATGCTGGTACAAATCCGTCGTTACGATCGCCCCGCAGCGCCGTAACCCGCCGAGGAGCAAGACTAATCATGAAAATCTATACCAAAACCGGCGATCAGGGAGAAACCCAGCTTTACGTCAACAAGCCACAAAAAGTGGCCAAAGACGACGCCATTATTGAATGCTACGGCAGCCTCGACGAACTCAATGCACAAATAGGGCTACTCAGCGCTCGCCTGCAGGCAGATAAACTAGGCAGTGACAGCGATCTGGCTATGCTGGCAGCCATTCAAAATGCCTTGTTCAGTGTGGGATTTGCGGTATCGGCCAGTTCTACCCTGGCTCCGGATGCGGTAGTGGATTTAGAATCCCATATCGATGTGATGCAAGCCGACTTACCACCCCAAACCAGCTTTATTTTACCCGGCGGCTGTATGGCGGCTGCGCAGGCTCATGTTTGTCGTACGGTGTGCCGCCGTGCCGAGCGACGCATGATCAGCATGGCCAAACATACCGAAGTCTCCGAACTCGCCCAGCAATACGTTAATCGCTTATCAGACTGGCTGTATGTGTTTGCGCGGTATCTCAATGCCAGAGCCGGTGTAGCAGATGTGCCGGTTAGCCGCTAGCCGTTTATAACCGGGTTACAACCACCACACCAGTAATCACCAGTCCCACCAGAATATTCAGCATGGTGCCCTCGCGCACCATGGTTTGAATAGGGATCCGGCCGCTGCCATACACAATGGCATTGGGCGCCGTGGCTACCGGCATCATAAAGGCGCAACTGGCGCTTATAGCGGCAGGCATCATCAGCACAATGGGATCCACGCCAATCGCGGCCGACGCACTGGCCAGAATGGGCATCAGCAAGGTTGCGGTAGCGGTGTTAGAGGTAATTTCAGTAACAAAACTCACCGCCAGGCACAATAACAGTAAGGTCAGCACGATGGGTAAGGCTGAGAGTCCGGTCAGCGCTTCGCCAAGTAATAAACTTAAACCGGAAGCGGTAAACGCTTTAGCCATGCAAATACCCCCGGCAAACAGTAATAACATGCCCCAGGGGATCGCCTCAGCGGTTTTCCAGTCGAGCAACTGATCCGGCTCCTTTTTATCGCCATTGGGAACCAGGAACATCAGCACCACACCGGCAATGGCAATGGTGCTGTCACTCACCAGCGTCATACCCGTCCATACCGACCAGTAAGGGCGGAATATCCAGGCCAGCGCCACAATGCCAAACACTGCCAGTACCCGTTTTTCCGCCGGGTGCCAGTCACCGGCTTTGGGTAAGTCGCAATCCGGCATATCGCTTAACTTGCGGGTCAGCCAGAAGGCCATAATCGGAATCGCTATCAGCACTATAGGTACACCGGTCATCATCCAGTTAATAAAACTGAGCTCAGTGCCGGTAGTTTGTTGATACACACTCATAAAAATAATGTTCGGCGGTGTGCCGATGGGTGTACCCACCCCGCCGAGACTAGCTGAGTAAGCGATGCCAAGTAACAAGGCTGCCGCCAGCTTAGGCGAGTTCATCGAAGTGATAATGGCCATGGCAATGGGCAATAACATTAAAGTGGTAGCGGTATTGGATATCCACATGCTCAGCACCGCCGAGGTGAGCATAAAGCCCAGCACTAAGCGCTTGGCACTGGACGCCCCGCATAAGCGCAGCATATACACCGCAATGCGGCGGTGCACGCCCGACTTTTCCAGTGCTTTGGAGAGCATAAAGGCGCCCATCAATAGCAGGATCACGTGGCTCCCCAAGGCCGATGCAGCCTCTTTGTAATCAATGACTCCTGCCATGGGAAAAGCCACAAACGGAATTAACGAAGTAACCGGAATGGGCAGTGCCTCGGTCACCCACAAAATGGCAATTAACAACGTTAGCGCGGCCGTCAGGCTTAGTGCCTGCTCAAAGCCATTCGCAGCCAGTACGCCCCACAGCAATGCGCTGACCACAGCGCTGAATACGATAACCTTATTTTTAACTTTCATAGCGTTGCCATACCTCACATGCTTGCTGATAGGCCTGATCTGCCATTGATGAAAGCTGCCAGCCGGTAAGTCTGTTCAGTCGATGGGAGGGCGCAGTAGTGCCTGGCAGGCCGTTTAAAATAGCCAGCGCACCGGCTGTATTGTTACACGCCAGCACCATATCACAGCCAACTGCCAGGGCCTGTTGAGCGCGCTCGGGGTAAGTGCCGGCCACGGCTGCGCCTTCCATCGATAAGTCATCTGAAAAGATCACCCCGTCAAAGCCGAGCTTGCCGCGCAAAATGGCTTGCAACCAGTAATGGGAAAACCCGGCGGGTTTATCGTCTATGGCCGCAAAACGCACGTGAGCGGGCATCATGGCATCAATTTTTTGCCGGGCGATGAGATCTGCAAAAGGCACCAAATCCTGCTGTTCTATGGTTTGCCAGTCCCGTTCATCCACCGGCGTATCAATGTGTGAGTCCGCTACCACACTGCCATGGCCGGGAAAGTGTTTACCGGTAGAGGGCATGCCTACTGCATGCATGCCGTCTATCAGGCACCCCGCCAAACGGCTCACTACCTCGGGGGTTGGCGAGAAACCGCGATCGCCAATAACATTAGACACACCGTTAATATCCAGTACCGGCGCAAAACTAATATCGATATCCAGTTGCTTAAGTTCGTAAGCCATAATCACACCGCAGGCATAACTCAATGCGTCGGCGTCATTCTCATTATCGGTTAAGTGCAGTATCTGCCCCATGGCCGGTAAGCGGGTAAATCCGGGGCGAAAACGCTGTACACGGCCGCCTTCATGATCCACCGCGATGATCAGCGGTTTACCTGCCGCCTCACGAATATCCTGTATCAACGCCCTGAGTTGATCTACCGACTCATAATTGCGCGTAAACAGGATCACACCTCCGGTAAGCGGGTGCGCTAGCATGTCGCGTTCATCTTGCTGTAAACTGAGGCTGCGACAATCGATCATTACTGGTCCCATGCTGACTCCTGGACTCCAATGCATTGTTTTACAATGCTAAACGGCTTAGGACGTGGCGACAAACAAAAGTACAGGCTTCACAAGTGCCCTACAGCGCAATGGCGCTAACTGCAAACCAAAGGCTTTGCCTGAGGCTATTGTGAAGCGCGGGTGATATAAGCCACCCAACTGTCGCCGAAAGGCTTTAAGCATAAGAAAAAACAGGGAGTATTACACGTGTTAAATTGGTTTAAACGGATCGTACTGACGGCAATTGGCCTGCTAGTCATTGTAGTGATGGCAGTTTACTTTACCCTTCGTCAGTCGCTCCCTGCCCTAGACGGTGATCGCATTGTCAGTCAGGTTCAACAACCCGCCACATTGTCTCGCGACGCCCTCGGCCAGGCAATTATTCAGGCCGATTCACGCAAGGAAGCCATGTATTTACTGGGCTTTGCCCACGGCCAGGACCGCTTTTTCCAGATGGATCTGCAACGTCGGGTTGCCGCCGGCGAGCTGTCTGAGTGGCTGGGAAGCATGGCCCTCGATGTCGATAAAACCGGTCGTTTTCACGAATTTCGCCGCCGCGCCAATACCATCTATTCGCAGTTACCTCAGGCGCAAAAAGACGTTCTTATCGCTTATACCGAAGGGGTTAATCAGGCGGTCGCTGAACAGTCTGCCCGTCCCTTCGAATATATTCTGACTAATTTTGAGCAGGCCCCCTGGTCACCCCAGGACAGCATCCTGGTGATCCTCAGCATGTACCTCGATTTACAAAGCGGAAATGTGAATCGCGACCTTACCCTGACCGAAATTAAGCATCAGTTTGGCCAGCCCATGGTCGATTTCATTCTGCAGCCAAGTCAGTATCAGGCTGCGCTGGATAACAGCCAGCTCAGCGGTGATGTGGAAATTCCATTGCTCAAAGCGCGGGCGGCCGCCGTGAGCAACAACACAGCTCAAATGGCCTTTCGCACCGACATTGGCAGTAACAACTGGATTGTAGGCGGTGCACTCACCGAAACCGGCGACGCGCTGCTGGCCAGTGATATGCACTTAGGGATGCGCGTACCCATTATCTGGTATCGCGCCCAGCTCAATTATGCGGTGGAGCAATACGACGTGTCGCTCACCGGGGTTACCTTACCCGGCGTGCCTGGCGTCATTGCCGGCACTAATGGTCATATCGCCTGGGGTTTCACCAATGCCTATGTGGATACCGCCGACTGGGTGCTGATTGACCGCAGCGAAGTAACCGCCGTGGATGAAACCATCAGCGTGAAAGGTGAGCCAGAAACTTATCAGCGGCTAACCAGCCAGTATGGCCCGGTTCGTCAGTTGGGCACACGCTTTTACGCCTTAAAATGGACCGCTCAGGAACCCTACGCGGTGAATCTCATGCTTAACCAGCTAGACACCAGGCTGTCGGTGCTGGAAGCCATTCCGGTAGTCAGAAAGCTTGGCATCCCGGTGCAGAACATTGCGCTTGGCGACACTGCCGGTAACATTGCCTGGATGCCAGCTGGTGCTGTCCCGGCCCGTAAAGTGCCACATAACACGGCCATTACACCACAGCAGCTGGACGGGTTATGGAACGTCGATGAAATGGACCTGCCAGTGGTGATGAACCCGTCATCACATCGTATATGGACCGCCAACTCGCGAGTCATTGGCACTGACGACCTCGCCCGCTTTGGCGACGGTGGTTATGCCCTTGGCGCACGGGCTCAGCAGATCCGCGACCGCCTGTTCGATTATGAACAATTTGACGAACAACGTTTCTATCAAATCCAGCTCGATAATGAAGCGCGCTTTCTGCAGCCCTGGCACGCCCTGCTCCGTCAGTTGTTAAAGCGCAATTCCGGCTACTTTGCCGCCGATATCGAAGCGCTGGATAACTGGCAAAACTGTGCCTGCGCCGAGTCGGTGGGCTACACACTGGTGAAGCACTTTCGCCGTCAGGTAATTAACACCACATTTGCGCCCCTTAGCGAAGCCCTTAAACCCAAGCATCTGAGCCTGCGGTTTGTATCCAGTAACCTCGAACCGGCTATCTGGCAGCTTATTCGCAGTGAAAACACCCAGTGGTTACCAGAGGACCAGAACGAGTGGCAAAGCTACATGCTGAGTCAGTATGAGCAGGCGCGCCAACAATTGCTGGATAAACATGGCGCGTCGAAGGACTTATCGACCCTGGCCTGGGGTAAAGTTAATAAGCAAGCCATTACCCATCCTTTTGCCGGGCAGATCCCGGTGTTCGGCAAGGCGTTAAACATGCCGGAAATTCCCGGCTATGGCGATACGTTTATGCCAGCGGTTCAGGCCCGTAGCTTCGGTGCCTCCCAGCGTTTATTTGTACGCCCCGGTCAGCTTGATAAAGCGGTATTGACTATTCCGGGCGGGCAGTCTGGTCACCCGCTCTCGGCATTTTACAAAGCCGGTTTCGATGATTATGCCAAGCATCGTATGACCCCATTATTGCCAGGTAAGCCTTTGCATACGCTCACTTTTATGCCAGAGTAAACGACTAACCGGTAATTTGAGAAAGGCCACAATGACCCCCGCAATAAAACTGCTCGAGCGCGGTACACATGCTCACCAGGTGCTCAGGTATGAGCATGATAAACAGGCCGAGTCCTTCGGCCTCGAAGCGGTTGAAAAACTCTCCCTGGAAGCGCCCACCGTGTTTAAAACCCTGGTGGCCGAACTGGACTCGGGTAAACTCGTGGTCGCTATTGTACCGGTCACCCATCAATTAAACCTCAAACAACTGGCCAAAGCAGCCGGGGCAAAAAAGGCGCAGATGGCGCCACCGGCCAAAGTGGAAAGTACCACCGGCTATGTACTTGGTGGTGTTAGCCCATTGGGCCAGAAGAAAGCCTTACCCACGTTTATCGACGAAAGCGCAGCCGGGTTCGAACTGATTTATTGCAGTGCTGGTAAACGCGGGCTAGAAATCGAACTCGCCCCGCAAGTGCTTGCCAGCCTGACCCGCGCTACCTTTGCCCCGCTGGCCGCGTAAATTAATGGGATGCCGAGTGCCTTATGAAATGCCCGCGAACGCAAAGTGAACTCACACTTATCAAGGTCGGCAAAGTGCCGGTATTTGTAAGCGAAGCTTGCGGTGGTGTGTTTTTAGAAAACCAGACACTGGCTTTGTTTGAATCCCCTCAGGAAGAACGCGGCCGGGCGCTGGAAAAGCATTTGCGTCAGTTTCATCATGCCCTGCCCGCAATGGATGAGCGGGTTAATTGCCCGGCGTGCAATGACACAGTGATGCTTCGCCGCTTTTACAGCCCTCTGCATGTGGTGGAAATCGATGAATGTCCGGGCTGCGGTGGCATATGGCTGGACAGCGGCGAATTGTCCCAATTACAGGCGTTAATGCTTAACCCTAAAGAGCGTGCCCTGCTACGCCAGCAATTAATGAGTGAACACCGTCCAGCGGCCATTCAGGGGATGGCGCATTGGCGGGACCGATGGATAAAGCGCAGTGACAAAATAGATAAACTCTTTGAACTGGCCGACTACCTGACCCGCTGGTAGTGATTTATTAGCCCTGAGTTATCGGTGCCTCAGCGGACTGGCGAAAACGTTCCTGCCACAGTGCCTTGGCTTGTTTGATATCCGCCTCGCCAGGTGTCTCTGTGTCGCTAAGCTCACGTGCAATATCCAAAATAATAGCGTCACGGGCCGCAATCAGCCGGTCTGCCTCAGCAAATAAATCACGGGCTTCGGGGTATTTGTTTTTTAAGGCGTCAATCCCTTTCAGTTCATAATAATGCTGCTCAAAAGCCTCGTTAAACAAAGCGCGTTTAGCATGAAAGACCAGATATTCACGGCCCTTCTCTGAACGGATAAAAGCAATATCACTGTCGGTCAGCTCGGCGGCTTTGGCCACCTCTACGGCTTTTTGCTGCCATTGCTCAATAGCCGCCTGGTCGTCATTTTTTACCGCAGTAGACATACCTGCCACCAGATCACTGGCGTGCAGAATTTGCTGCCGAAACGCCATTGACGCCAGCTTAGCCTCATCATACTCCTGCATGGCAGGCTCATCAGCGCCATTGAACTGCCAGAAAGCGGCTACGGCCAGCAGGATTAAGCCAATTACAACGACAATTTTCTTTGAAAACATAACAACCTGTACAACACATTGGAAAGAAAGTTAGAAAGGATAGTTTACTACGCCTGAGCACAAAACGCATTGCGCGTCTGTACCGCTCTCAGCACCGATGGCTCGGTTAACAGCACTTGTGGTGATAAAAATTGCGAGCCGGCAGGTACCGGCCCGCATCTTTGCTACGAGGTTTACTCTGTCGGTGGTTTGGAATTTTCCACGCGACTTTTTAACTTCTGACCCGGGCGGAATGTCACCACCCGACGCGCTTTAATCGGAATGTCTTCGCCGGTTTTTGGATTACGGCCAGGACGTTCGTTTTTGTCGCGCAGATCAAAGTTACCAAAACCGGATAGTTTCACTTGTTCACCGGATTCCAGTGCGCCTTTGATTTCTTCAAAAAACGCTTCCACTAAATCTTTAGCGTCCTTCTTATTAATACCCAGTTTTTCGAATAAGTGTTCAGCCATTTCGGCTTTGGTTAGTGCCATAAAATTTACTCTCTTAACGCTGCCCCGAATTCCGACTCAAGCCCTTGAATCACTGAATCTACCGCTGCTTGTATTTCCGCATCTTCCAGTGTTTTGCCCGGATCCTGCAGGATTAAAGACAATGCCAGGCTCTTATAACCGTCAGCAATTCCCTGTCCTGTGTACACATCGAACAAGTTTAGGCCAACTAGTTGATTTACGCCAATTTTTTCAACAAATTTTATTATATCGCCTACTTTCACGGTTTGTTTGACCGTAATGGCGATATCACGGCGGTTTGCCGGGTACTTCGAAATCGGCTGTGCCTGAGGTAATTTGCGGTCTGTGAGGGCCGCTAATTCAAGTTCAAACACAAACACTCTTCCGTTAGTGCCCAGTTGCTTACTGAACTGCGGGTGTACCGCGCCCAGCCAGCCAACACATTTATCGTCCAGGTAAATCGCCGCCGACATACCCGGATGCAATGCAGAATGCGTTTCTGTATTAAAAGTGACCGTTTTTTCCTTTCCCGTCAATGCTAAAAGTGCTTCAACGTCTGCTTTTGCATCAAAAAAGTCAACCGGCTTGTCATTGGCATCCCAATGTTCATCATAACGACGACCGGCAACAACCCCTGCCAGCATCGGTTCCTGACGAATGCTGTTGGGTGCTTCTGCATCCGGAACAAACCGCAGTCCGGTTTCAAACAAACGAATACGCTGTTGCTGTCGCTTCTGGTTATATGACGTTGCCTGTAACAGCCCCGGCCATAAACTTACCCGCATAATCGACATGTCCGCCGATATAGGATGTGGCAGCACAAGGCCATTACTCTCAGGGAAAAGTGCATTTTGTATTTTAGGATCGACAAACGAATAGGTAATGGCTTCGTTATAGCCGCGATTCAGCAATACCGATTTCACTGCATTGACCGATAACTGCTTCTCGGTTGCCGGTAACATCGACAACGCCGCTACCGGTGCCTGATTAGGAATACTGTTGTAACCGTATACCCGGGCCACTTCTTCAATTAAGTCTTCTTCAATCTCAATGTCAAAGCGATAGCTTGGTGCCGTAGCAACCCAGCCCTCTTCCGTTTCTTTGGCATCCAGCCCTAAACGCGCAAGGATATCGCTCACTGTATCAGCCGCAATATCAATGCCAAGCACTTTAGCTAAGCGCGCTTTGCGCAATGTGACTTCGGCACGAGTCGGAATATCACTCTCGCTCACCGCTTCTACTACCGGGCCAGCCTCACCACCGCAGATGTCTAAAATGAGCTGCGTAGCGCGCTCCATTGCCGTGGCTTGTAATTGTGGATCCACACCTCGCTCATAGCGGTGTGAAGCATCGGTGTGCAAGCCATACTGACGGGCTTTACCCATAATCGCATCGGGATGGAAAAACGCGCTTTCCAGCAGAATGTCGGTAGTATTTTCGTCGGTACCAGAATGCAGACCACCAAAGATACTGGCCATAGCCAGCGCTTTGTTATCATCGGCAATCACCAGGGTGTTGTCTTTTAACTCAACTTCGGTTTCATCCAGTAAGGTGAGCTTTTCACCGGCCGTTGCCATGCGCACGTTAATACCGCCTTCAATGGCAGCAAGATTAAACGCATGCATCGGATGCCCAAGTTCCAGCAGTACGTAGTTGGTTACGTCGACAATCGGGTCGATACTACGGATACCGCTGCGGCGCAGTTTCTCGGTAAGCCACAGGGGAGAATCGGCTTTTACGTTTACGCCTTTAACTACCCGGCCAAGATAACGCGGGCACGCCTGAGGCGCGCTTAAGGTAATGGTGAGTTTATCTTCAATCGCCGCTGCAACAGGGGTGATAACCGGTTCGCACACATCGGCTTTGTTAAGTACGCCCACTTCACGGGCAATACCACGCAAGCCTAGGCAATCTGCCCGGTTAGGGGTTAGGTCGACTTCGATAGTGACATCATCCAGCCCAAGGTAGTCACGGATGTCTTCGCCTACCGGCGCGTCCAGCGGCAATTCAATAATACCGCTGTGGTCGTCGCTGACGCCCAGCTCAGAGTAGCTGCACAGCATGCCAAAAGATGGCTCGCCACGCAGTTTGGCTTTTTTAATTTTAAAATCGCCCGGCAGTACCGCGCCCACTTTCGCAACGGCAACTTTCAAGCCCTGACGACAGTTTGGTGCACCGCAGACAATATCAACCAGATCATCTTCGCCTACGTTAATTTTGGTGACTCGCAGCTTGTCAGCGTTAGGGTGCTGACCGCATTCCACCACTTCACCTACCACCACGCCGCTGAATTCACCAGCAACCGGTTCTACACCATCCACTTCCAGACCAGCCATGCTCAATTGTTCGCACAGCTCATCCCGTGATACGGCGGGGTTAACCCACTCTCTTAACCATTTTTCACTGAATTTCATTTTGCTTTGCCTTAATTGAACTGCTTGAGGAACCGAAGGTCGTTTTCAAAGAATGCGCGCAGGTCGTTAACGCCGTAACGCAGCATGGTTAAACGCTCTACGCCCATACCAAAGGCAAAGCCGGTGTATTCTTCCGGGTCGATGTTCACCGCCCGCAGTACATTAGGATGCACCATACCGCAGCCCAGAACTTCCAGCCACTGACCGTTTTTGCCCATCACATCCACTTCGGCAGAAGGCTCGGTAAACGGGAAGTAAGACGGACGGAAGCGCACCTGCAACGACTCTTCAAAGAAGTTTTGCAGGAAGTCATGCAGAATACCTTTGAGCTCGGTAAAGCTGACATTCTTATCTACCATCAGGCCTTCTACCTGATGGAACATTGGCGTGTGAGTCTGATCGTAGTCGTTACGATAAACACGGCCTGGCGAGATGATCCGCAGTGGCGGCTTCTCGGCTTCCATGGTGCGAATTTGCACGCCTGAAGTCTGCGTGCGCAGCATGATTTCAGGATTAAAGTAAAAGGTGTCATGGTCGGCACGAGCCGGGTGATTGGCCGGAATATTCAGCGCATCAAAGTTGTGAAAGCTGTCTTCCACCTCAGGGCCGGTTTTTACCGCAAAGCCAAGTTCGCCAAAAAACTGTTCGATGCGCGCAATGGTGCGCGATACCGGATGTAGATTACCGTTTAACTCGGTACGGCCCGGTAAGGTCACATCAACCGCTTCTTCTGCCAGCTTTTTATTTAATTCGGCACTGCGCAAGGCGTCGCCTTTGGCACTGATTGCCTGCTGAATTTCTTGTTTGGCTACGTTAATTTTTTGTCCGGCCAGAGGACGCTCTTCGGCCGACAACTGCCCTAACCCTTTTAACAGGTCGGTCAGCTTGCCTTTTTTGCCCATGAACTCAACTCTAACCTGGTCGAGCGTTGCTGCGTCACTGGCAGCGTCAATCTGCGCTTTGGCCTGACTGACTATCGCTTCAAGCTCCATGATTTCCCCAACTTGGTACTTAATATGCTGCTAACACCCGCTGCTGTCATCGCCCTGTGCGGGACAGCCGCAGCAGCGGGTAAATAAAAGGCCGTTATTTTACACAAAGGATAAAAGCCGCGGCTACCCTAACAAGCTGATTTCAGCAAATAAAATCAAAAAAAGCGGGAAATGGGGCGAAAACCACCCTATCCGGCGATTTTTTTGCTCTGTCAGGCTACTTTATTAACGGGAGTATCGATTTAAACTGCTCCGTGTCAGCCCTTTCAAGCAATTCGAATAAGGCCATTTCCACCCCGGTGAGCTGTGCCCCGGCGCCCTGCATTTTTTGTAGCGCCAGTTGTTTATTGGCCGGATTACGGGATGACACGCAATCGCTGAGCAAATGCACCTGCTTACCACTGGCCAGTAAATCGATCACGGTCTGGTATACGCAGATATGCGCTTCGATGCCACACACCAGCCATTGTGAACGATTCAGGGCTTTAATTTGCTGCTCAATGCTTTCGGTGCGAAGTGCGCTAAAGGTGGCTTTTGCAAAGGCTTCTCCGGCAGGAATAAACTGATTCAGCTCCTCTACCGTGGCCCCGAGTTTATCGGGTAACTGCTCCACAAACAGCACCGGGATGCCCAGGGTTTGCATGGCTCTGATCATGGTGGCTATTGAGTCAATCATGGCGTCGCTGTTGTCGACCAATCTTGCCAGTTTGCCCTGCACATCAATAACGATAAGGCCGGTTTCCTGCTGTACTAACACAAGCTACTCCTGTTTGATAAAGACGCTCTGACTATAGCAAATAACCACCTGAATGTATTAATACCAACCTGTATGACTCAACTGGTTACTGGTCGCAATTTCTTGTTTGTTTATCGTGCATAGCGGCGCTTTTTTGGTGCAAAACCGTGCAGATTGCTTTACGACGACCGCTTTTGTCACCTTAATTCCGTGAGCACCTCAAAAAAATATCATGCCATTCTAAAACAACATAAAATCCTGAAATATATAGTTTTTATTTCAATTTCATGGAATTTGCATTAATTGTATTACTTTATACTTTTGACTAATTAAGACCAAGTGGTCAGGTTTTGGCACGCGATATGCTCTGCCGTGGCGGGACTTTTCCATAACACTCACAGGGAATTCTATGAAGCACACCTATTCGTTTAACCCCATCGCGGCCGGTATTGCGTTATTTTTTCTTAGCAGCCAGTTCTCCGCTTACGCTCAGGAAGCATCCGAGGTCAGTGAAGCTGACGTTGAAAAAATCGATGTTCTGGGTAAAAAAACAGACTACTACTCGATTATGCCGGATGGCGAAAACAGCAGCGCATTTGGTTTGGGCAAAAGCCTGTATGAAACGCCGCGCTCCATTACCGAAATCAGTGAAGATTTGGTCGACAAATTTGCTCTGCGTAGCGTGGATGATCTGGTTCGTCTTACTCCTGGCGCATTCACCAGTTCGTTTTTTGGCATTAAAGGTGCCATGGATATTCGCGGCGAGCCCGCCGATAACTATTTCCGGGGCTTTCGCCGAATAGCTAACCCCGGCGCGTTCAATACCATTGTTCGCGGTGCTGAAAAGCTCGAAGTCATGCGTGGGCCGGTTTCACCGTTATACGGTAGCGGTAGTGTGGGCGGACAGCTTAACTATACCCCTAAATCGGCCAAGGTTGGCGGCAGTAAATACATCGATGAAGTCACCGGTGAACTGTCGGTTACCGTAGGTTCTTATAATCAGCGGATCATTTCCGGTAGTCTTGGTATTCCACTGGAAATCGGTGGTAAGTACGGCGGATTGCAACTGTTTGCTGAAGTGGAAGATTCTGAGTCTTACTTTGACGGCTACGAGCCTTCGAGCGAACTCATTCAGGCCGCCGTTGACTTTGATTTGTCTGACAATACCACCTTACAGTTTGGCCTGCAGTATCAAACCACCGACAGTATTCAGGTACCAGGCTGGAACCGGGTTACTCAGGATTTAATTGATAACGGCACTTATATTACCGGGGCGGCTCCTGTTCGTAACTCCGACAACCCTGTTGGTGCCGATACCCTGTTACCTCAGGAATCTTCTTTTATTGCGCCTTTTGCGCCGAGCTTCCTCAACAACGCATTCAGCAACGTAAACAGTTGGTGTACGGCGGCAGATGCCGGTAGCGGCAACGCGATGTATAACGGCTTTGCAGTGAGCTGTGCCGGTGGCTTTGGAAACTTTTTAGCCGACCGCACGCTCGACAACCCTTATGCACTAACCGATGTTGGCACGGCACAAATTGATCATCAGACGACCTTCATCGACGATAATGACTATGCCGATACCACGGCAGTAACCGCTTATTTTGATATTACCCACGAATTTGACAGCGGCACGGTATGGAAAAACGAAGCGTTTTACGACTACATGGATCACACCAAGTATCAAAGCTGGGGCTTTACCGCTTATTACCCGGATGCTTATTTGTATGAATTGCGCAGCAGCCTGACCTTCGAATACGAGGGCGATAGCTTTATGGCTAACAGCATTGTCGGCGTTAATTATCGTTATGAAGAGCTCGATAATTACGCCGCGTGGATGGATGAAACCTTTGACTTTCGCGATATTATTGTTGGGCCAACGGCTAACGACCGGATCTCCCCGGCATCATTCGATCCATACCAGAATGCCACTTTACTGTATGACGCCGACGGCAACGTCACCGGCGTGGAAGGTACACTAACCCGTAATTTCAACGAAGTACATCTGTCTAAAACCGCTAACGCAGGCACCTTCTTCCTGACCGACGTAACCTACGGCAACCTCAACCTTTTGCTGGGAGCCCGTTACGACTACTTTGATGTGGAGTCTGAAAATGGCTGGGTAGCTTACTTAGGTGATCCCCAGGGTAACGGCGTGATCTCAGGCAGTGATACCGCGTTCAGCTTTAATACCAGCTTGTCATACAATGCCGATGGTATCATTCCTTACGTGACCTACTCAGAGTCGAACTCTCTGAGTACCAACCAGCTGGGCGGGATCATTCCAACCACCATTGAAAACAGCCAGTATATTCAGGAGTCGACCCTGCAGGAAATCGGGGTGAAGTTGAACCTGCTGGATAACCGCCTGTATACCGCTATCGCCTGGTACGATCAGGACAAAACCTACCGTGACAGCCAGACCGGTGCCCTGGTTGCCGTGTACGGAGATGGTCTGGAGTTTGAAATGCGCGCGCTGGTGAATGAAAACCTGTCGATACTGGCAACCGCTACCCATACCAATACCGAAGAAGTCAGTAACGGTGCACTGGCAGTTATCAACGGTGCTGACTTTGCCGCTCAGAATGGCTTGAACCCGGAAGATGTGTATGGTGGCCGGATTGCGGGTCCCCGTTCGGCATTTGTGGGCATGAACACCCGTATGGAACGCGGCGGTTTACCAGATAATATTGTCAGTATTTATGGTACCTGGGCTCAGGAACTCGGCGAGGGTGATGTGACCGGTAGCCTGGGTCTTACCTGGGTAGATGAAACTTACACCGACATTATGCAAACGGTAATGTTACCCAGTTATAGCATTGTAAATGGCTCGGTCAGTTATGCACAGGGTCCTTTCACCGGACTGCTGCAGGTTAACAACCTGCTGGATGAGGAATATTACACTTCAGCAGATTTGTTTGACTCTGTGGTCGTTAAGCCCTCAGCCGGCCGCACCTTCTCGCTAACGCTAACTTACGCTTTCTAAGCGCAGCTTAGCCGACCAAAAAAAGCCCCGGCGTTTGCCGGGGCGCTTGTATTAGCTGTTCAGCGAATCAAATTCCTGACGCGCCTTGTCTCGGCTCATGCCATATTTTTCCTGCATTTTGCCGTAGAACTCTTCGAAGTTCCCTTCCATTTGCTCCACTTCGTCATCGGTAAGTTTACCCCACTTCTGCTTTACTTTACCGGTTAACTGATTCCACTTACCTTTCGCAATATCGGTATTCATGTCTTGCTCCTTGTCTATGAAAAATTGCGCAAGCGTTGAAAAACTGATGCGCGTATGAAAACAACACAAGAACTAATGCGAGAGTTGTACCAACAATTAAATTTATATATTTCAACATATTAAGAATTACGGTAACAAGAATGAAACCATCATAGAAAACTCTTACAGGCTGTTAGTGCAAGAGTTACAAGGCA
>CENT01007023.1_pt1 | contig 23911 bp, 15 predicted proteins | sample 530141 | NCBI WGS metagenome assembly CENT01 (sample SAMEA2591074, study PRJEB7988) | marine metagenome | isolation source: saline water (ENVO:00002010), including | reverse complement strand
CGGCTGCTACCTCTGCCGACGGCGTCACTCATGTTGCCGGCGGACGAGGTGTTTATCTGGCTCTGACTTCATCAATGACTGGTTCGAAGGAGTAATACCATGAATAAGCCAAAGCATAAGTTTACTCACGCACTGCACGAACTCGAACTCAGCCTGTTTCGTCATCCGAAAACCGTGTTGCTGGTGATCCTGGCCCTGACATTGTTTTTTATGAGCCGGATCCCCGCGCTCAAGATCTTCACAGATTTTTCTAACCTGCTGCCTCAGCAGCACCCCTATATACAGTTACACAACAGTATCAAAGACAGCTTTGGTGGTGCCAATGTGCTGGTGGTAGGCATTGAGTTTACCGACGGCGATATTTTTACCAACGAGAACCTGAAAAAGATTGACCGTATGACCCAGGCGATTGATAGCCTGCCCGGGGTTAACCACAATCTGGTTTCCAGTGTAACCCACCGTAACTCACGCCATATCTGGCTTACAGAAGTAGGAAGTATTAACTCACAGCCCTACTTCGATGCGACTTCAGGCGACTACAGCCAGGCGCAACTAGACGAGATGCAGGCCAATATTGCGGCGAACCCGCGGGTTTATGGCCCGCTGGTATCGCCTGACTTTAAGATGGCGCTGGTTAAAGCTCAGTTAATCGAAGGGCAGCTGGATTACGCCGGTACCTTTGAGAAACTGCAAAAAATCCGTGAGCAGGAAAAACAAGCTGGCATAAACATTTATGCAACCGGGCAGCCGGTGCTGGTGGGCTGGGCGTATACTTACCTTGATCAAATCGTGCAGATTTTCTTCTTCACTATCCTGATCATGCTGGCGTTACTGATTTTTCATTTTCGCCGTGCATACGGCGTGCTTGTGCCTCTTGGCGGCGTAATGGTCTCAACTATCTGGGGTCTGGGGATCATTAGTCTGCTCGGTTATAACCTGGATCCTCTGGGTCTGGTCATTCCCTTCCTGATCGCCGCCCGGGCCATGAGTCATGGTGTGCAAATTGTAGAGCGTTATTACGCTGAGGTGACCGTTTACGGAGATGGGGCTATTGCCGCTAAGGAAACCTTTAATAGTCTGTTCCGCCCCGGCACACTGGGAGTGGTGTCTGATGCTGTTGGTTTGCTGTTAATTGCGGTTGGCTCTATACCACTGAATACTCAGCTTGGTTTCTACGCGTCGCTGTGGGCAATCACCGTGGTGTTTACCGTGCTGGTAGGCGTACCCGTGCTACTGACCATTCTGCCAACACCGAAAAATCCAGAACTCAAAGAAACCTTTTTGCGCCACATCGGTGCTAGTTGCTCGCGTCTGGTCGGCAGACCGGGCGCGGCTCGCAGCTTACTGTTAGCGGCTGCAGCGTTTATGGCACTTGGTTTGGTGAGCGCATCTAACGTACAAATTGGCGATTCGGAGCCTGGCTCGCCTATCTTGTATCCACACCACGACTACAACGTGTCGTCACGGGTGGTGAACGAGCAGTTCCCCGGCTCAGAAGAGTTGTATATTGTGGCCGAAACCGATGAGCCAGGTGGCCTTAAACGCCCGGAAGTGCTGAAATCGCTGATAGATTTACAGCAGCACATGCTCAGCGACCCCGAAGTGGGTGGCAGCAAAGGCCTGACCGATCTGGTGATGCAGGTTAACCGTCTGATGCACAATAACGACCCGCGCTGGTACCAGATCCCTCATGATAAATCTTATGTGGGCGGGCTGATGTTTACCTATATGGCGTCAAGCCCCATCCCCGGCGCTCTGAATGAGTTTAATGATACCGATGATCGTATTGCCAACCTGGTGTTTTACTACAAAGACCGCCAGGGCGAAACGATCCGTCGTGCTATTCACATGGCCAAAACCTGGATTGCCGATCACGGAGATGATGTAGAAGGACTCACTATCCGTCTAGCTGGCGGTACACTTGGGGTAGCGGCAGCAATGAACGAATCCGCTTTTGAAACCAACCTGATTGTGCTGCCCAGTGTATTTTTGCTGATTTTCATCTTTGTGATGGTGTTTTACACCTCATGGCATGCCGGCGTAATGATGCTGATGACCATGATGTTTGCTACCACTCTCACTTACGCCTACATGGGATTATATGGCCTTAGTATCGATATCAACACCGTCCCTGTAGTGGCGGTGGGGATTGGCGTTGGCATCGATTATTCCATCTACATGATGGACCGCATTCGCGAATTTATGGCCCGTACCCAGGATCTGACAACCTCTGTACGCCAGTCAATTGCCACTACCGGGATGGCGATTAGCTTTACCGCCGTCACCCTGATGGCCGGGATTATCATGTGGGTCATTCTCTCTGACCTGCGCTTCCAGTCCGACGCCGCCCTGCTGCTGTGCGTCATGATCGTAATCAACGGGTTTGCCGCCATGTTGCTGGTACCAGCATGGGTATTGGTGTTCAAACCCAAATTTATCGTCAATGTATACAGCGACGAAGATGGTGTGCTGTATGCCGATGGCGAATCTGCCAAACAACCAACCACGCATAAAGACGTTGGCGACGAAGGCGGAAGTCTAGCCGGAAACGTAAGCCGCGCGTAAGCGGCACTTTCCTTACACATTGCTCCAGAGGATATTAGGATGCACACAATAAAACCCAATAAGTATTGCTCCATATTGCGTCGCTATGCGCTCCCGACGTTGCTGTTATGCGGCACGGGATCGGCAATCGCAGAAGATGCAAGAGTTAACGGCTTTATCGAGAACGCCACGTACGTTCGCGATAATGTCGGATTGTCTAAATTCAGAAATACCCTGCAAATTGAGGCCGAAAAGCAGTACGGCAACAAGGGGATGTTCAGTAACGTATCGGTAAGCGGTACGTTTCGGGTCACCTATGACGGCGTATTCGACCTTAATGATGATGAATACGGCGACAACGCCGGCGGCCCCATAGCACTGGAAAACATTGCGACCGGGCCGGGTACCACTGTCCCCTTTGGTGAGGGGATTCCGTTGCCATACACTTTTGATGTGGCCAACCACCCTAATGAGGGCATGATAGTGCTGGGCCAGGCTCTGCATGAGGCTAACGGCGGCGTAACTTTTGGGGTACCGGTTCGCCCGTGTGATGTGGACTCCCGCGGCTGTATTAACGGTTATCTTGACAAGGATGGTGATGAATTACGCTCACCTGAGCTTAATGACCGCCTGGACTTCATCCGTGAGTTATATCTGGATTTTGATATTTATACCGACAGCGGCAGCGTGCTGAGTACCCGCCTGGGTAAACAGCAGGTTATCTGGGGGCGTACCGATTTATTCCGGGTACTGGACGTTATCAACCCGGTAGATTACTCGCGTAACAACATTTATGACGAGCTGGAAGATATCCGTATCCCGATGTGGATGCTAAAAATGGATTATCGGATGGGGGCAACAGAAACCTTTGATGATATTAACCTGCAGCTAATCTGGAATTTCGACCGTTTCCGCCCGCATGACTTAGGGCAGTGCGGTAACCCTAACGTGATTCTGGATGCAGGTTGCTTGTTCCGTGGCATGAAAACCCTGTGGGACTACGGCGGTACGGTGTCTAACTTTGCCGGCGGTGTCGGCGCAACAGATTTTGGCCCCGGCCAGATTGGTTTGCGTCAGGCACATATGCCTAGCTGGAGCCTGTCAAACTCGCAGGTTGGTGTAAAATTTGAAGGTATTTTAGGTGATTTCGGCTTCTCGTTGAATGCCCTGCACTACCGCTCACAGCTACCATCGTTGCGTGGTGGTATACCTGCACAAAATTCCTTTACCGGTGAAGTGGGCGTCTGGCCATCGCTGATAGCCTTTGATGTCCATTTCCCGCGGGTTACCTTGCTGGGTGGCTCAGTCGATTATTACTCACAGGGCATTGATACGGTGTTCCGGGTGGAGGCGGCTCATACCTCAGGAGAGGAGTTCGCGAACACTATGCGTGAAGAGCTGTACTCCGAGTCAGATGTTATTCGCTACGTTATTGGTGCCGATAAAAACATCTTTATTCCGTTCCTGAATGATCGCCGTGCTTTCCTGTTCTCAGGTCAGATTTTTGGTCAGCATCTGCTCGACCATGAAGAAGAGCAGCGAGCCCTGGGTCCGGTGGGTATGCCTGACTGGGACGAAAACTGGACGGCTACCCTGTTGATTAAAGGCTGGTGGATGAATGACCGCCTGAGCCCGCAAATATCGGCAGCCCACGACTTCCGCGCCGAAGCATCGGTTATCTCTTTTGCGGTTGAATATATCGTTAACGACAACTTCAAAATTACTGGCGGGGCCAACTTTAAGGTCGGTACCGGCGCCCGTTCTTACGATGATTGTCGCACCTGTAATCCATTCTCACCCTTTACCCAGGCATTTCCAGAACATCCGGATGGATATTCACTCGGCCTTGGTGGCTATGAACCTATGGGACGCTTTAAATCCGGCCCCATCGGCATGGCACAAAAAGAAGATGAGCTTCAGTTAACGCTTCGTTATAGCTTCTAATAGGAATTCAATTATGACTCTAAAGATAAAAAAACTATCAGCATTGATTATCGGGGGCGCGCTTTCCTCTCTGGCGGGCGGTGCACTGGCTGCCTCTGAAGTAGTGGAAAAATCGTTTTATCCCTACAAGGCAGATACCCCTGAATTTACCGGACTGACTCCGGGCATGGTCATCGACCAGTCAAACGTAGAGCAGTTCAAAGACATCGTCGACCCGGCTTATTACAACTTTATCTCCAGCGGTATGACCTCTATCACCGTAGACGAAACCACCTCTTTTGGTTTGCATGAAAACTATGTCAAAGCCACGGAAGACGGGCTGGGTAAGGTAAAGCTGGGTGACAAAGTGGGTGAGATCAGTGGTTGGGTGGCAGGCCGCCCGTTCCCTGAAGAGCCGGACATGAATGACCCTCGCGCCGGTGAGAAACTGGCCTGGAACTATAAATACGGTTACAACTGGGGCGACAGTGGTTCCATCTATCCGACGTACTGGAAGTTCCGGGACATGGAGTCGGGCAAAATAGAGCGTACCATTAAGTTTAATTTCCACTTCCTTAACTTTAAAGGCCGGGTTAACCACGAGCCTAAACCAGAGATTACGCCTAACCCGTCGGACTTATTCCGCGCGACCTATGGCATGGTGCTGGAACCGTCGGACGTGCGTAATACGCAGTTGCTAATTCACCGCTCAAGCGACGACCTTAAGCGTGATAACTCCTGGTTATATCTGGGCTTCCAGCGTCGGGTAAGACGTCTGGCTACCGGTCAGGTAACCGACGCCTTTCTGGGCTCAGATCTGATGATTGAGGATTTTGAGGGGTATAACGGTCGCGTTTCCGATATGAAATGGACCTATAAAGGCACTCGTAACATCCTGATGCCATTCTACAATCACAATGATCTGGAACTGGACTCTGAGACTCACCAGGATGACGATGGCTTTGAAATGGTTGCCTTTAGTGGTCAGGGAGGCTGTTTCCCGAATATTACCTGGCAGCTGCGTAAGGTCTATGAGCTGGAATCCGTTCCTGTGAACGATTCACACCCGTTGTCTAAGCGTGTTCATCTCATTGATGCACAAACCTTTACTATTCCGCGTACGATCTCTTACGACCGTAAAGGGTCTATGTGGAAGTCGTATACTATCGGTCAGGCCCACCCTGATCACCATCTGGCCATGAATAAGGGCTCCGGTGTGTCTATTGACGATGCCGTTAGTATGGTGGATGTGCAGGCGAATCACTGCACCACTGCGCAGTTTAAAGGGGTGGTCGATCCCAGTCTGTCACCGGTTACTAAGTTTAATACGCAGTATATGCGTGCCTCGGGCAGTTAATTCAGTCGGCCGTCCCGGCATCCGAACCATGCCGGGTTCCTCCTCGGACAATGGCTAACTGGATAAAGGAATGTGGGGCAGGCGACGGTCTGCCCCATTATTCTGAATTATCTCACCGCTAAACAGTGTTGTAGTGCCATGCACGGCAGCAAACTCCTTTACTTACTGACATGAATTGAAGACTATGCCTGATGACCGTCGCACATAATAAGGGAAATCAGATCATGGTTATTGTCAGGCTACCGCGGATACTACTCGCAATCTCGCTGAGCATCTGGCCTTTGTGCAGTCAGGCCAGCGCACTGGTACTTACATTGGAAGAAGCGAATCGTCTGGCTACGTTACCGCTTAAGTGTACTCAGGTGGAATATCCGAATAAACTCAATCAGGTTCTGGATAGTGAACAATATCTCAAGTCACCGAAGGCGCTGCATCCGGTGTTTTATGGCTGCTTTGACTGGCATTCGAGCGTACACGGTCATTGGATGATGGTAAATTTGCTACGCAATTTTCCGGATCTGGCCGACAGAACAGCTATCAGGCATATTCTGAAAACTAACCTGACGGCAGAAAACATTGCAACAGAAGTGGCTTTTTTCGCGACGCCTGGCAATAAAAACTATGAACGTACTTACGGCTGGGCGTGGTTGCTAACTCTGGCGGCAGAACTCCATCGCTGGGATGACCCCCTGGGCAGGGAACTTGAACAAAATTTACAGCCGTTAACCGATTTAATGGTGCGTAAGTACGAAACTTTTTTGCCGAAACTTATCTACCCGATTCGCACTGGTGAGCATCCCAATACCGCTTTCGGACTTTCCATGGCGTATGATTTTGCCGAGGTCACCGCTAATGATGCACTGGCCGATCTAATTTCATCGCGTGCTTTGCACTGGTACCTTAATGACCAGCAGTGTCCGCTTTCCTGGGAGCCTAACGGATTTGATTTTTTGTCGCCTTGTTTTGAAGAATTAAACTTAATGCGCAAAGTGTTACCCGGCGAACAGTTCAAAAGCTGGGCCCGTGATTTTATGCCGGAACTGATTAATAAAACGTTTATTCTGGCGCCTGCCAGGGTGAGCGATCGTACCGATGGTAAATTGGTTCACCTGGATGGACTTAATTTCAGCCGGGCCTGGGCTCTGTATGGCGTTGCCAAAGCGTTTCCGGCTGAGTACGGTCACCTGCAAACTATCGGCGATGCGCATGTTAATGCGGCATTACCTACTATCGTGGATAACCATTATGAAGGCACTCACTGGCTAGGCAGTTTTGCCATGTATGCCTTGCTTAGCCGACAGGGGCTCTGACAGCAAGCATCAGGGGGCATTTTGCCCCCTTTCAGGGTAGCGTTATTCCGGTTGCTTGGTTAACTTATACTGGAGTTTCCCCCGGCCCATTTTTAGCAGCCGTGCCGCGGCGGATACATTACCATCGGTGCGACGCATGGCCTGCTCAATCATCTTTTGTTCTATGTCTTCGACACATACGCCTTGCTCCAGCAGATTATCAATCAGCGCCTCCTCGTTGGCGTCTGTGGTCAGGGCCTTCTTGTCGGATTGTTGCAGTCGACCTGATGAACTTAAGCCCAGGGAGGCGGTTTCGATGTTCTCGCCGCCGTTAAATAAATGAGGAATATCGATGGGCATATTGTCGTCTACCAGGATCACCGCCCGTTCAACCAGATTCTCCAGTTCCCGCACGTTACCCGGCCAGTCGTAATGCCACATAGCATCTAAAGCCCTACGTGTAATTCCAGCGAGGGATTTACTGGCTTTCTGGCCATACCGCTCAACAAATACGTTGAACAGCAGGGGAATGTCTTCCCGACGTTCTTTAAGCGGTGGAATTTCAATAGGATAGACATTTAAACGATAGAATAAATCGGCCCTGAATTCGCCGTCTTCGACGGCTTTTCGCAGGTCATTGTTAGTGGCTGCTACGATCCGTACATCTACTTTAATAATTTCAGTTCCGCCTACGCGTTCGATTTCACCTTCCTGGATCGCACGCAGCAGTTTGCCTTGTGCGGCGAGGGGCAAACTACCAATTTCATCCAGAAACAGGGTACCGCCGCTGGCTCGCTCAAAACGGCCTGGTCGGGTGGAATTGGCACCGGTAAAGGCGCCTTTCTCAACGCCGAACAGCTCTGACTCTACCAGTTCATTTGGGATAGCTGCGCAGTTTACCGATACGCACGGGCCTTTGCTGCGCCGGCTAATAGCGTGCAGGGCTTTGGAAAAACGTTCTTTCCCCACACCACTTTCCCCCAGTAACAGTACACTGGTATCCGTAGGGGCGACCTTTTTCAGGCGGAAAATCACTTTATTGAAGCCTGCGGATGCGCCAACTAATTCATTCAAAGGCGAGCCGGGCTCTTCTGCGCTACTGATATCGGCGGGCACCTGGTGTTGACGTAGCTTGGGCAGATCAACAAACGGCTCCACTTTCAGAAAGCTCCCCAATTCTTCTGAATCTTCCCAGTCATCAAGGGGCTTGCCAATTACCCGACAAGTCTTATGGCCCATAGCTTTGCATTCTACTTCCCGCCACACAACCGGGCGGCCGAACATAGCGGTAGAGAAACCGTTAGCGTAACCCACCATTGTCCAGCAGGTGGGTCGACTGCTCAAACCGAAATGCGACAAATAGTATTCTGCTTCCCAGGATGAATGCCACTGATAGTCACCCTGAAAGATACCTTTCTCTACATCGATTTGCATGCTTTCGATAGGATCGTGATAAACATAACCCTCTAGTTCGGCTAGTCGCATTGCCGAGCGGATCAGAGTATCGGTGTCTTCACCGGAAATACTGCGCAGGTGGTGGTAGTAATTCACCCCTCGTTGATAACCCAGCCGGGTAAGCAGTTCCTTGGCTTTCTCAAAACTAAAGGTTTCGATCATTTCTTTGCGCAACAGCCCGAGGGTTTTGCCAGGGATAAGTAACATGCGCTGATCGAATAACCGGATGTGACCGGTGTCCGGCGCAAACATGAGTTGCTCGGAAAGCAACTGCGTGACTTTAGCTTCAACTTCCTGCTTTTTTTCCATGTTTGGGCATCTCAATTGGGTGAATGAAATCAGTAACTGAAACCATTAAAGCCATTTCAGTATGATTGAAATGATGTAATGAAACCTAACATGAAAGCTTTCATATGCAAATAAAAAGTTAACAAATAATACACATATCAAGAACATAAGACATTTTTTTATAACCTGGCTCAGCCTTTGCTATCTCTGATTAAATATTGTGAAAGTTGTTTTTAATTAATTGGTTAGCTTTCTGTTGTTGATGCAAAAGAAGCATGGCCGAGAGAGGTAAAGAATGAATTCAGAACTGATAGATGTTGAAGTTGTTAACAAGTCTTCAGAAGCCGAGGGGATTGTCAGTTTCGAACTGGCCCCTACAACAGGCGGCTTGCTCCCGGCCTTTACCCCGGGTGCCCATATCGACCTGGTATTGCCAAACGGCTTAATTCGTCAGTATTCGTTGTATGAACACAGCGCCACCCCTACAAGTTACAAAATCGCGGTTTTACGGGAGCCTGAGAGTCGCGGCGGTTCTGAGTTTGTGCATGAAAATCTGCAGGTTGGCTCCACCTTGCAAATCAGCGCACCACGTAATCACTTTGAGCTCGTTGCTGCCAAAAAATATCTGTTGCTGGCCGGCGGTATAGGCGTCACGCCGATTATGTGTATGGCCGGTAAGCTGGCCCGGGAGAATGCCGATTTTACCCTGCATTACTGTTGTCGCAGCCGCGAGAGAATGGCTTTTGAACAGCGCTTATCTACCAGTGATTTTGCTGCAAACGTACATCTGCACATTGATGAAGAGATCACGCAGCCAGCGTTTGATGCCAAAGCAGTATTTGCTGAAGTGAGTGCCGATACCCATCTGTTTGTGTGCGGCCCTAAAGGCTTCATGGATTTTGTGATCAATGCGGCTATAGCTGCCGGATGGGACGATAGCAACATTCACTTTGAGTATTTTTCCGGAGTAGAAATGACGCCGGATGATGCGGATTCGTTCCAGATTAAGCTTGCCAGCTGCGGCAAGTTGCTCACCGTGAAAGACGATCAAACCGTGTTACAGGTATTGCAGGATAATGGCGTGGACGTCCCCGTGTCCTGTGAACAAGGAGTCTGTGGTACCTGTGTCACTAAAATCATTGATGGCGAGCCAGAACATCGTGATTTGTTTTTAACCCAGGCCGAAAGAGATAGCAATAGCGTATTCACGCCTTGCTGCTCACGCGCCAAATCAGCCTTACTGGTCCTCGATTTATAACCACTGTACCGACCTACAAAGGCATTTTAACCCTTAAATGAAAGCTAAAAAACTTGTTAAGGAACTACTAATGAAAGACACTAGCCGTAAATTTCTGACCAATACCTGGTATGCCGCCGCGCTATCCACCGAAGTTACCGACTCGCTGTTTAAGCGACGGTTGCTGGACACGCCGGTGGTTATATACCGCCGCGATGACGGTTCGCCGGTTGCCCTGCATGACCGTTGTCCACACCGGTTTGCCCCACTCAGTATGGGTAAGAAAAAAGACGACTGTGTGGTGTGTCCGTATCATGGCCTGGCCTTTAATAGTGACGGAAAGTGCACCCATAACCCGCATGGTGGCGGCCATATTCCGGCCAAGGCTGAAGTGAAAAGCTATCCTTTAATGGAAAAATACGGGTTTATCTGGATCTGGATGGGCGATAAGCCGGCAGACCCGGCGTTGCTGCCTGACTATTCTTTGTTGGATAACGGTCACCCTAATGCGCTGGCGCACACGTATATGAAGCGTCCCTGTAATTATGAGCTGATCACCGATAACGTTATGGATCTTAGCCATATTGATCACCTGCATGGCGAAATCATTACTACCCGTGGCCAGTTGTCACCGCAAATCCCCAAGGTTGAAGACGAAAACAACGAAGTTGCAGTGCGCTGGGAGTGGGAACAAACACCACCGATGTTGATTTTTAATGATTTCCTGCCAAAGCCAGGTGAGCCTGCAGCGCACTTTGTTGAAGTCACCTGGTCGCACCCTACCCATATCCAGCTAACGGTAGGTGCTACTCAGGATGGTTCAGCCATGGACTACGACAATACTGTTTCTCAATACGACTTACACACCTGTACGCCTGAAACTGAATACAGTACCCATTATTTCTTTGCAACCCGTCGAAATCACAATGTGGAAGATGCAGAGTTCAACAAGATCAAGATTGAAAGCATGCACGGTGCGTTTGAGGATGAGGATGGTCCAATCCTCGATGCCGTTCAGGACCAGATGGAAACTAATGACTTCCTGGCTCTCGATCCGGTGTTAATCAGCAGCGATGCCGGGCCTGTGCGGGTAAGACGCATCCTTAAATCGATGATCGAGCAGGAGTCTGCATAGGTTTATAAGGGCTTGTCAGGGGCGATTGAGCATCGCGCCTGGCGGATTAACCAATTTGGTGCGATGAAGCATATTGTGCTTAATTTTGGTGCTTTGTAAGCGCATACTTTTGGTGAAATTGACCGGCTTTATTTGTAAAGTTCAAATATTTCAGTTATTTATAAATTATACTAAAGTTGGCCTGTTGGTTGCTATAACCAAGCGACGCTGTAATTAGGCAAAACAAAAATTCAAAAGGTTGCACCTAACGCACCATCTAATTGCTCGTTGTTTCCAGGGAGAGGCACCCTGTCTACAGACAGGGTGCTATTCTGTTAGTCCTTCGTCGGCTTCACGACTTTTTCTGAATCCAGCATCTCAGCTTCCACCAAACTGACCAGCTTGCTGCCAGCACGCGGAATTGTTTCATCTGAACTAAGCAAAACATGCATGCGGTTATTTTCGTTGATGTACATCAGTGGGGTGGCTGCATCACCGTATTTTTCCATATAGTCCTTAAAGGTGAACTCAGGTGTGAGTGCCGTGGTTTTTATTTGCGCACCACGACTAACCGCACTGGCCAGATACCCGTAGGTAATGCCTTCAGCAAACAACGACAGTTTTTTAGCATAATCCTTAGAAACCTGATGGCTAGGCCGGGTGGCCAGTTCGTTGTTGGTCAGGCCCCAGACCTTATCCTTACCCAGCGTGTACTCAAAATGATAACCAATCATAGGATTTAGCTGTTTATAGGGCGATAACAGCAGTACCGTCCCTATGGTGTTTAAATCCAGATGGATGGCGGCATGCTCAGACGTGGGATTACCAAAATACACCGGGATATCCTGCATTCTGGCCGCGCGGATAGCATCCCAGTTGGTATCGGCTACTCGTACCGGCACCTTATGTTTAATTAGTTCTTTGGCCAGCATGCGACTGAATTCACTGGCTCCAAACAGCAGAAAGCCATTGGGCACCGGAGCGCGCACCTTGAGCAGTGCCGCTACGGGCTTAGCCGTAAGGCCCTGTAACACCACGGTGGCAATGATCACCAGGAAAACTAATGGCACGATGATTTCTACCTGGGCATAGCCGAGTTGCTCCAGCTTGAGTGAAAACAAGGCCGAAACAGCCGCGGCAACGATACCTCGTGGCGCCAGCCAGCTCAGCAAAGCCAGTTCGCGCAGGTTAAGTCCGGTGCCAATGGATGAGACAAACACCGCCAGCGGACGGGCAATGAAAATAATCGAGAATAAAACGACTGCTGCTGCCCACCCTACATCAGCCACGGCGCCTAAATCGAGGCGGGTGGCGAGTAATATAAACAGGCCGGAAATAAGCAATACACTGAGCGTTTCCTTGAATTCAAGGATGTCCTCAACGTCCACATCCCGCATGTTCGCCATCATGACGCCTATCACAGTAACGGTTAGCAGCCCGGACTCGTGAGCAAAATAATTGGAGCCGGCAAAGGCTGCCAGGATGATGGTTAGTACCGCTGTATTGCGTAAGTAATGAGGAACCAGATTGTGGCGCAGAGTGATGCCCAGGAAGTAGCCGACCGCCATACCCAGGCCAAGCCCTATACCGAGCGTTTTACCAAAGGCAACCAGGGTGTGAGACACGGCGCTCTGCGACGAAATGATATATTCGTAAACTAACACCGCCAGTAATGCACCGATGGGATCAATAATGATCCCTTCCCAGCGCAGTATATTGCCAAGGTTTGTTTGGGGGCGTACGGTTCGAAGCATAGGCACAATAACGGTGGGCCCGGTTACGGTGACGATGGCTCCGAATAAGAACGATAGCTGCCAGCTAATGTCCAGCGCATAGTGGGCCACTGTGGCGGCGATGATCCAGGTGACCAGAACCCCAATACTACAGAGGTTTCTGACCATGTTACCGTGCCCGGCAATATCACTGTATTTAAGGGTCAGCGCACCTTCAAACAGAATAATGGCGACCGATAGCGATACCACCGGAAAGAGTAAATCACCAAACAGGGCATCTGCATCTAATACATTAAAAACCGGACCAACCAGAATACCTACGACTAGAAGAGGTAAAATGGCCGGTAAACGAATCTTGTAAGCTAAATACTGACAACTGATTGAAAGCAGGCCGACGGCGACCAGAGCAATAGTTGGATCTGACACTCAAAGAGTCCTTATTTTTGTTTGGCTGCGACGTAAAACAACAGCAATTAGATTCCTACCAGATGTTATACACCAGAATTGTATCATGTGTTCACTTTCCGCTTGGGAAACGGTGTAATCGATTCCGTTATAATTATGTCGGAGTTTTTTACACTCATGAGAATATTGTTGATTTCGACTTTGATAAATCAATGATCTTGAGCCATTTTTTTTAATGGAATGATTATTGCACTTTTTCTTTTATAACAATGCATTACGATAGTACAAAAATGAAAAGACAGAACAGAAAAACGTGGTCAGCCCTGATAGCCGCCGTTATGCTCGGGTTTGGTTTATTCACTGTTACGGCCCCTGCTAATGCGGCCCTTATTAAAACCGATATGGTTATGCTGGTGGACGAAAGTGGTTCAATGAGCACTATCCACAATAACCTTCGTGACAGCATAGGTACCTTTGCCAGTATTTTGCAAAACGGTGGGCTGGACGCTCAGTTTGCACTAATAGGCTACGGCTTTGCAGGTGACAGCATCCGTCTCCTGTCTGATTTCGTTGATGCGGCAGGCTTTGCCAGTGCCATGGCGGGGATCACACCTGTAGGCGCCGATGAACCCGCTTATGATGCCACGGCTTACGCGCTGGAAGCGCTGCCTTCAGAACAGCCAGGGCTCAGTTACCGCGACGATGCGGTGAAAAACCTGATTTTGTTTGCCGACGAAGCCAGCAACAGTGACAACTATTTCGATGCAAACTCAATCGATAGCGTGCTAAAAGATAATTCTGCGTTATTTAATGTGGTATTGGGCGGCGAATTCGGTGAGCTGATTGATTTAGCGCTGAACAATGGCGGTAACAGCTTCGATTTAAACGAGTTGAATACCACCGTGCAGAGTGAAATCGACGATTTCGTCACCAATTTCGCTGAAGTGAAATTACAGGAAACTGTGGATTTTTGTGCAGATAACCCGGATCACCCTGCTTGTACAGACAGTGAACCGGTTCCGGCGCCAGCCGGCATTGCATTGCTTTCTCTGGGTTTGCTGCTCCTGACTCGCAGAAAGTTCGGCTAAACCTTACCGGGGAAGCTAATGTACCCGGCAGGCAAAATTGCTGTTTGCCGGGTGATTACAAATCGCCAGTCTTATTAGCGGCAACAAATGGAACGTCTCACCGCGTTAAATGAGTTATGAAAAATTCTTCTTTTATAGCAGGTGCTGGTAAGGCATTTGCAATGAGCCTGTTACTGATACCTGCGGCTTGCAGCAGCACGGATGCTGGCAATGACAGTGGTATTGAAGTGCTCGAAGACATTGTTTTAGACGAACAGTTAGTGGAAACCTCGGGCTTGTATTGTGATGCCAATCACATTTTCACCATTAATGATTCGGGCAACAGTTCCGACTTATTTACGCTGGATACTACCGGCAAGATTATTAAAAGTGAGCGATTACCGCGTAACAATAAAGACTGGGAGTCGGTAACGGCAGACAGCGAGTTTTTCTACATTGGTGATTTTGGTAACAATGCCGGTAAACGCAGTGATCTGGCAGTGTTAAAGGTCAGCAGGACCGACCCGGCCGATGTTACGCCGTTGCCCGTCAACTATGAAAACTACGATATCGGCAAAAACGCGTACTACGCGCATGATTATGATGCAGAAGCGATGGTCTCACAGGGCGACCACCTGGTGCTGTTTTCCAAGAGCTGGCTAACTCGTGTGGTAAAAGTGTATTTGCTCGACAAGGGCCAGACAACTCCGCTTTTATCGCCGGTGGCTGAGATTTCAGGGATCCCCGGAGTGGTGACAGGTGCTGATTTTGACGCACAGAATAATCGTTATGTGATTGTTGGCTATACCAGCAATGCATTGGGCATGTTTAAGCCGTTTATTGCCACCCTGTCAGCGGAGTTTGACTTAATCAGTACCTATAAGCTTAACGGCTATGGGCAGGTAGAAGGCCTCTGTGTTCGCGAAAATAATACAATCTGGCTGACTTAGGAAAGCTCACCACTCAGTGCTGCAAAGCTTATTAAGGTGAAGCTGCCCGAGTAACCGGGAGCAGAAACAAAAAGGCCAGCCTTGCGGCTGGCCTTTGTTATATTAACCGCTTAGGTTATTTATCCTGCTCTGATGTTACCGGAAAGCCACGGTCACGCATCAGTGCTTCAACGTTAGCATCACGACCACGGAACATGCGATAGGCCTCGGCCGGATCCATAGCATTGCGTACCGAGAACAAGTACTTCACTAACTTGGCTGACACTTCTTCATCGTAAAAGCCGCCCGGCGCTTCTTCAAATGCTTCTGCTGCATCCGCGGTTAATACTTCTGCCCACATATAGCCATAGTAACCCGCTGAATAGCCCTCACCAGAGAAAACATGGCCAAAGTGAGGAGTACGGTGACGCATCACGATTTCTTCAGGCATTCCCAGTGCTTTGAGTTGTTCACGCTCAAAACTGTCTGGTTCGATATTGGCAGGATCTGTGGTGTGATAGAGCAGATCCATGATGGCTGATGCCATATATTCAGTGGTTTTGAACCCTTCATTAAAGGTTGATGCCTTCTTGATTTTAGCAATCAGGCTGTCAGGTATGGGTTCGCCGGTTTCATAATGTACCAGGTACTCATCAATGACTTCATCAGTGGTCAGCCAGCGCTCCAGTAACTGCGACTGGAACTCAGTGTAATCTCTGACGCCAGAGTGTGAAGTGGGGTATTTAACGTTTGCCGACAGGAAGTGCAGCGCGTGGCCAAACTCATGGAAGTATGTCTCAGCGTCATCCCAGGAAATCAGCGTTGGCTCTCCTTCCGGTCCTTTCACAAAGTTGGAGTTGTTAGATGACAGAACGTTCTTGTCACCATCAAAGGTGGTGTGTCGCCGGTACGTGGTTGCCCAGGCGCCGGAGCGTTTACCCTGACGAGCGAACGGATCCAGATACCACAGGCCAACCAGTTCACCGGAATTCTTATCGGCTACTTCCCATACTTTTACATCTGGATGGAATACCGGTACCGTGCCCGCCGGAACCGGTTTAAAGTCAAAATTGAACAGGCGTCCGGCCACATAAAACATGGCTTCGCGCAGTTTATCCAGTTGCAGGTATTGTTTCACCTCATTGGAATCGAGGTCGTATTTCGCGAGACGAACTTTTTCGGCGTAAAAACGATAATCCCAGGGTTTAATTTCGATGTCCGCACCTTCGGCATCGGCGATGGCCTGCATGTCGGCCACTTCTTCCTTTACCCGGGCCAATGCAGCTGGCCAGACTTTCATCATCAGCGCCATGGCATTTTCAGGGTTCTTCGCCATGCGGTCTTCAAGGCGCCACTGAGCATAGTTATTGTAACCGAGCAACTGAACGCGTTCATGGCGCAAGGTAAGAATTTGTTTGATGATGTCGTTGTTATCAAACTCGTCACCGTTATCGCCACGGTCGTAGTAGGTGCGCCATACTTTTTCGCGTAAATCCCGTTGTGTTGAATAGGTCAGGAAAGGATCCATTGATGAGCGCGTATTGGTAATGGCATACATGCCTTCCTTACCACGTTCTGCGGCAGCAGCTGCTGCGGCTTTAACAAAGCTTTCCGGCAAACCGTCGAGTTGCTCTGCCGTAATATAGGTGACGTAATTTTCTTCATCTGCCAGCACGTTATTGGAAAAACGGGTATGCAGGCTTGCCAGCTCTTTATTGATCTCGGCGTAACGAGCCTTGGCTTCGCCTTCCAGCGTCGCTCCATTGCGGGCAAAACTGTTATAGATAAGCCACGTGATGCGTTGCTCTTCGTCAGTAAGAGACTTCAGTTCGTCACTTTCATAAACCGCCTTAATGCGCTCAAAAAGCTTAGTGTTCTGATTGATTTTGGAGCGGTAGGCTGACAGCTTAGGTGATAACTCCCGCTGTAGTTCACGAAACTCGGGGCTGGATACATTAGAGCTCCAGATTCCGTAATAGGTATAGACCCGGCCAATGGTGTCGCCAGCCTTTTCATAAGCCACAATCGTATTGGCAAAGTCAGGCGCTTCGGAATTATTGGCGATAGCATCAATTTCGGCCAGGTGTTCAGCCATAGCGGCTTCCATGGCTGGCATCAGATCGGCCAGTTGCATATCTTCAAATGCTGGTACGCCACCATAGGGGCCTTTAAAAGGTTGCAACAAGGTGTTTTCAACTGTCTGGTTTGCTGCTTCGGCAGCGCCGGAGGCGGTATTTTCGTTGCTCGATGGTGCTTCAGAGCAGCCCGCCAGTGCCAACACTATGGCTGTGGCAGTGAGCGTCTTTTTTATTGTAAGCATAGAGTTCCTGTCATTTTGTTATTGTAGAATTATATATTTTGGTGCTTTGGCACTCGGGCGTGCAACCGGCAGGCGTTGTATGGCACGCTGCCAGCGACAAAAGGACTACGCGAATACCACAGTTTTGTTGTGGTGAATGATGACCCGGTCCTCGAGGTGGTTACGCACACCCGTAGCCAGCGCATTAACTTCGCAGTCTTTACCTTTACGTACCATGTCGGCAGCTGTATCACTGTGGCTGATACGTTTAACACTTTGTTCAATAATCGGGCCTTCATCGAGGTCACGGGTAACGTAGTGGCAGGTTGCACCAATGAGCTTTACGCCGCGATCATAGGCTTGCTGATAGGGCTTTGCTCCGGCAAAGGAGGGCAGAAAGCTGTGATGGATATTAATTGCTCTGCCGGCCAGTTTTGAGCACAGGTGGTCGGGCAGGATTTGCATAAAACGGGCAAGTACCGTGAGGTCGATGGCATATTCATCCAGAAGTACTTCAATTTGTTTAAATGCGTTTTCTTTCCCAAGGGTCTTAAAGTCTACCCAGTGAAAAGGCACTTTGTACCAGTCAGCAAACTGCTTCATTTGCGGATGGTTACCAATAATGCAGGGAATATCGCAATGTAATTCGCCGGTATGCCAGCGATGCAAAATATCCACCAGACAATGGGATTCAACACTACTGAGCAGTGCTACTCGCTGGCGCTTGGATGAATCAGTTACTTTCCACTGCATCTGGAACTCATTCGCCAGCGGGGTAAATTCTTCAATAAAACGATCATAAGAGAGCGTTAATGAGTCGGTGCTGATTTCGTGGCGCATAAAAAACCGACCAGTCTGAATGTCGGTATGATGGCTGGCTTCGAGGATTGACGCATCATGGTCAGCCAGAAACTGGGATACGCGTGCAACCAGGCCAACCTGGTCGGGGCAATCGATAATAAGTCTGAAAGTTTGGTGCATGTTACTGGTGTTCTCTAAAGTGATGTGTCTTTTTACCGAGCCGCGACAGTGCTGTAAAGAGGCAAAGGTTAAAAATTCCCGCGCAGCAATTTTTCCCGCACTGAGTTGGTGTTACGCAGCGGCCAGCTTTGGCGGATGGGGTATGTTACACCAGATTGGGTAGAGACAGACTCAAATAAATGGAACCGACTAAACTGGCAGACAACTGACGGCGGGAAAAGTGGAGGAGGAAAGTCAGCTTTAACGTTGCGGATCATCGTAACATGAGGCTGGTAGTCACGCTTCTCGACGGCGATGTCAGCCTGACGGGCGGCGGCCGTTGCTTTTGCGGCCAGTTCTGACAACGGTTCCGGAACCTGTTCGGGGCCCACATAGAAAATCTTCGGCCCCGACCAAAAGCCGGTTGTATCGAGCGACAAGTCAAAGGGTTGCGATGTCACCTCAGCGAGGCGCTCGGTCACCGCTTCTAATTGACGTGGAGTGACAGACCCTAAAAAACACAGGGTAATATGAAAGTTAGCTGCCGGCACAGGGCGCGGCTGGCGTACCGGCGCTTTGGTATTCAGCGGCATTTTGACTCGTGGAAGTTCCGGCAGGCTTTTCTCCCGCCAGTTGTCTAAGGCCAGTTTGTTTGCCGGTGATAAATCCAATCCAATAAAATAACGCATGTTACGTCCGGGCCTGATAAGCTCAATGGCTAGCTATGTTGGCAGTTTATCCGGCGCAGAACAAGACAGGTTTATGTCTTAACCGGCCATGGCTATACTGCCTCTTTTTATTCTAGTGTAGTACAAATAGTTAAAGAACAACTATTCTTTAGCACGTTGCCGAACTTAATCTGATGTCCAAACGTTTACCTGTAGAAAGCATAATACCTGATTTACTTACCGCTCTGGATACCACTGATGTGTTGCTCAGCGCGCCGCCCGGTGCCGGTAAATCCACCGCTGTACCCATGGCCTTGTTGCGGTCAACCTCCGCCAGGATTTTGCTATTACAACCCCGCCGTGTGGTAGTGAAGCAACTGGCGGGCTACCTGGCACGGCAGTTAGGCGAGGAGGTGGGCGAGACAGTTGGCTATCGTATTCGCGGCGAGCAGAAAACCAGTGCGGCCACCCGTCTGGAAATTATTACCGAAGGGATCCTCACCCGTAGGTTGCAGCAGGATCCGGAACTGGCCGGCGTGGATATTGTGTTGTTTGATGAATTTCATGAGCGCAGCCTGCACAGCGACTTCAGTCTGGCGCTCGCCACTGAGGTACGACAAACCCTGCGTGATGACCTGCGCCTGGTAGTGATGTCGGCAACGCTGGATGTTACTCCTCTGCGTAAACTGTTACCGGAAGCAGCTGTATTATCCAGCCAGGGGCGCCGCTTCGACGTGGAAGAAGTGTATGTGGGCGAGTGTCATCTTTCGCAATTAAGCCCGCGTATTGGCGGCCTGATTACCGAGGTGCTCACTAAAGAATGTGGCGACATACTGGTGTTTTTACCTACCGTAAAACACATTAATCAGGTGCTGGGTTCTTTGTCTGGTATAGAGAGCAAAGAAGTGGCAGTCCTACCTCTTCATGGTGCTTTGCCACTTCAGCAACAGCAATTAGCTCTTAGGCCTCATGTAGAGGGTTTAAGAAAAGTCATACTGGCTACTAATATTGCAGAAACCAGCTTAACTATTGAAGGTATTCGACTGGTTATTGATAGCGGCCGGGAGCAGGTCGCTCAGTTTCATCCGACAACCGGCATGACCGAGCTGTCATTAAAAATGATTTCACAGGCATCAGCTGAGCAACGTAAAGGTCGTGCGGGCCGGGTACAGGAGGGCACATGCTACCGGCTTTGGAGTAAAGAAGCTCATAGCCGACTGGCAGAGTTCGCTCTACCCGCCATACGCACTGAAGACATAACGTCTCTGGTGCTACACAGTGCCGATTGGGGCACTTCTCTTGATGCCCTGCCGCTGTTGGACAAGCCGAGTGAAGCGCAATTAAATGCCGCAACGCAGACGCTGCAGGAACTACGATTACTGGATACTAACGGGCGGATTACGCCACTTGGTAAGGACAGTCTTAAACTACCGGTCGATGCGAAATTCGCCAGTATGCTGTTACAGCTCAAAGAGGAAGCTGAATTAACGGATGAGCAAACACTGCTGACAGCCGGTTGCGTGGTAACTGCTCTGGCCGAAGAAGCTCCCCGAACGGAATACTGGCTGGTGAGTGATGTTCTTCGCTCCATACCTTCTCCGGTCAGACAATCGGTAAGCCGTCAGGCGTCGAGGTATGCTCGTTTGCTAGGCAGCGACGCCAAAATAGACTCCAGGCTGAATGTGCCGGAACAATACCTTGGCCTGGCAATAAGTCTGGCGAGGCCTAGCTGGATTGCCCGGGCGCGCAACTTACAGGAATTTAAGCTGGCCATGGGGACCGGTGCAGAACTGGTTCAGCCGGCGGCAACAGAATATCCCTGGCTGGCGGTATTAGCAGGCCAACGCAAAGGCGCTAATTTACTGATCCGCTTAGCTCAGCCAATCGAAGAGCCGCTTATTCATGAGCGCTTTGCGGATTCTGTCTCGTTACAGCAGGTTGCCTTTTACGACGCTCAAAGCGACACAATGAAGGCCGAAGAGCGGCGTTACTTTAAGCAAATTCTGCTGTCTCGCCAACCGCTGGCTAAGCTGGGCGAAGCTCAGCGAATTCAATGCTGGCAAGACTGGTTAGGCGAAAAAGACATTAAAGACTGGCCATTCTTTAATGAGCTTGAAGAGACTTTAAACCGGCTTAATATGGCGCGAACACATAATCTTGTGGCCAGCGGTTTTGATGGCGATTCGCCCTGGCCGGAGGTGTCGACAAGCTGGTTACTCGGGCAGGAGGTGGTGCATGCCGTATTAGGGCGATGCGCGTCACTTAGCCAGCTTAAAAAAGCGCACTGGGCGGAGGTACTACTGCAAACATTGAGCTGGCCTCAGCGTCAGGTCGTTGAGCAACAATTGCCCGCGAGCCTTAAAGTGCCCAGCGGCACAACACGACGCTTGCGTTATGAAAGCGAATCGCGGGTAGTGTTGTCAGTCAAAATGCAGGAAATTTATGGCAGTGCTGCACCAGTGACCGTTGCTCAGGGTCGCCAGATGGTTACGGTAGAGTTGTTATCACCGGCTGGCCGACCGATTCAGACTACCAATGATTTACCGCGCTTCTGGCAGGGTAGTTATGCTGAAGTGAGAAAAGAGATGAAAGGCCGTTATCCCAAACATTACTGGCCTGAAGATCCGACCACTGCAATTCCTTCTGTTAAAACAACGAAGAATAAGTAACTGAATACTATTATTAAAATGTCATATAGACCGAATAGGCTATTGACTTGGAGCATAGTTTATAGACCAACGTCTGATTTTCACGGTGGAATATTCAAGCTATAGATGATTATATAGTAATCAGTTGTACGTTGAGCAATATCAAACAAGAAGGAAATAGCATGAGCAGAGTAGCACTCGTTACAGGTGGAACACGCGGTATTGGTGAAGCAATCTGTACGACACTGAAAAGTGCGGGTTATACCGTAGTGGCTAACTATGGCGGAAACGACCAGGCGGCACAGGAATTTACCGAGCGAACAGGTATCGCGGCGATGAAATTTGACGTGTCAGATTTCGAAAAAACCAAAGCTGCCATAGAACAAATCGAGTCGGATTTTGGCCCCGTAGATGTGCTGATCAATAACGCCGGTATCACGCGCGACGGTACCATGCACCGTATGACGTTTGAACAGTGGAACGCGGTTATCCAAACTAACCTGGCTTCGTGTTTTAACACATGCCGGGCGGTTATCGAGGGGATGCGCGAGCGTTCATTTGGCCGTATCGTAAACATTGGTTCAATCAATGGCCAGGCGGGTCAGTATGGTCAGGTGAACTACGCGGCGGCAAAATCCGGGATCCACGGTTTCACTAAAGCGCTGGCTCAGGAAGGTGCTGCTAAAGGTATCACCGTAAATGCTATTGCTCCAGGCTACATTGATACTGATATGGTACGAGCAGTACCAGAAGACGTACTGAAGAAAATTGTTGCGAAAATCCCGGTTGGCCGTTTAGGTAAGCCAGAAGACATCGCTGATGGTGTGTTGTTCCTGATTAAAGATGAGTCGAGCTTTATCACAGGCTCAACGCTGTCTATTAACGGCGGTCAGCACATGTACTAAACCGAAAAAGCCGGACATGCTTTGATTAGAAAGCGCTGTCCGGCTCTTTTCATTCAATACAATTAAGAGGTGGGAGTAACTTCTATTCCCAGTGCCTGCATGACGGCCAGCGAAGGAAAACCATCGGCAATCATGTCACTACGGCGTTGAAATTCGCGGATCCCCTCGCGGGTCGCCGGGCCTAAAATACCGTCTGCACCACCCACATCAATACCTTTCTGATTGAGCTGTTCCTGCATAGCTTTGATATCGTCGCGACGATAATTCGGTAAAGGCGGCAGGGATGCAACCAGTTCACCGTCGCCGGCAATTCTGTCTGCCAGTCGACCTACTGCAATGGCATAAAACTCTGAATTGTTCCAGCGCATGATCACTCTGAAATTAGGGTAGGCGAGAAAGGTTGGCCCCTCATGACCGGCGGGCATAACTAAATAAGCGTTCATATCGCTGCTACCCAGGGCATCACCGTTGGCCCGGGTTATTCCGAGTTTATTCCATTCGGAAACGGTTCGGCGCTTGGAGTAACCTAACAGCGAGTAATCAAATCCGTCTGGCAGAGTAACTTCCCGACCCCAGCGGAAACCGGGCTGCCAGCCTAGCTGAGACAAAAAGTTGGCGGCTGATGTTAAGGCGTCGGCTTCGCTCTCCCATAAATTAATTTGCCCGTCACCATCACCATCAACGGCGTAGTTAGCATAGGCTGACGGCATAAACTGGGTATGACCCATGGCACCGGCCCATGACCCTACCATTTTTTCCTGCTCTAAAGACTGCTCTTCCAGCAGTTTTACGGCAGTGAGCAATTCGCGGGTGAAAAAGGCGCTGCGTCGCGGATCACAGGCCAGGGTTGCCAGAGAATCGAGTACCGGCATTTTGCCTTTGTAGCCGCCAAAATTTGTTTCCAGTCCCCAAAACGCCAGTAAGTACTGAGCGGGAATACCGTATTGCTTTACCAATTCCTGTAGCAGCGCTTTGTGCTCGCCGGCCAGTTGACGGCCCTTGTTGATTCGCCAGTCGTTAACCCGCTTGCTGAAGTAACCAGGAAAAGTTTGCACAAATTCCGGCTGGCTGCGGTCAAGCTCAATGACTC
>CENT01030034.1_pt1 | contig 23938 bp, 24 predicted proteins | sample 530141 | NCBI WGS metagenome assembly CENT01 (sample SAMEA2591074, study PRJEB7988) | marine metagenome | isolation source: saline water (ENVO:00002010), including | reverse complement strand
CAGTGCCCCCCGCATCTCCGCCGCTAGTGCCTTGGTTAGAAGTGCCGGCTGACCCGTTGTAAGCAGTGCCGGAGCTGCCAGCAGTGACGTGACAACCGCCACCGCCAGAGCCTCCACTTGACCCGGTTTTGTTAGAGCTTGTGCCCTCTTCCGTTCCGCCAAAACCGCCGCCTGTTGCCGTGTGGTTAAAGGATGCACCAATGCGATCTGTTCCGCTAAAAATTGAATTTGCGCCGTTATTTTGGCCAGCTGCACCACCAGCACCAACGGTGAGGGTGTAACTGGTAGCAACATCTAGAGGCAGAGTTGACAAACTAGCCGTGTCACCTCCGCTGGGTTCGCTGCCATAAGAATTCAGATAGCCTCCAGCACCACCACCGCCTGACATTTTGTAGTCGCTATATGCAGTAGACCCGCCACCACCGGCAATAACCAAAAAATCAACGTCAAGCGGAGACGCACTGCCAGGCCAGTTCTCCGCACTAATTGCCAGAAAGGCTTCAGTTAGGCCCCAAACACCAGAAGCGACCTCTGACGTTGGCCCATTGCTTTTGCCAATAATCCCACCGTTTGCCATCAGGTTATTTCCAAAACACTTGCGGTGACCTCAAGGTCATCGGCCGCACTTGCGGTAGCTCTAATTTTTTGCGATTGCTTGAGAACTACCTTGTTTGCAATGACTTCTAAAGACGCATTAGCCGGAACCGTAATGGTGCTGGCAAGACTGCTTTGAACGGCATCAGATCCGTCCGTCACTGTCAGAGTGATTGCTGCATCGCTGCTGCCATCAACATTGGAAACCAAACAGCTGAGCACGATGGCACGATCAGAACTTGCAACCGTTGGCGCCTGATAAATATCAGTGGCACTTGTGCTGCTCAGCTTAACTGTCGCGTTGTTGAATGTTTCTGCCATGGCTTTATCCTAGCGCGACCACAAGGCCGAGAGAAACACCAGATTGCGCAGGTAATGCGATAGTCGTGTTGCCTGCCTGGTTGACGGTGAACGTGCCAACTTGGGTGCCATCTGACTGAGTGATGGTGATTGTCCCGTCGCCAATCGCTGGCAGTGTCAAAGTGGCATTGGCGCTTTGGTTTGTTGTGAAACTGCCAACTTGAGTGCCATCTGATTCATTGACGGTGATCGTTCCGTCGCCAGGAACTACTTCTGGCGGGAGAGTTATATCTTGGCTGCCGGCTTGGTTTGTCGTAAAGCTGCCAACAGTGCCACCGCCATCGGTCTTGATGGTGATAGTGCCGTCACCAACATCAGCTGAGGTGATGTAGCCAGCGTCGTTGGTCAGGTCGCTGACGTTGTCGCCTGCCGCAAGAGCACCAACATCAGCAGCCGTTAGAGCCGTGTTTCTCCACTGACCGCTAGTGGCGTCGTAAACCAACGATTGACCATCGGCCAATGTGATGGTTCCGATGTTTACGTCCAGCAGATCAGTCAAATATTGAATACTTCCGCTTCCGCCGCCGCCACTACCGGCAGCAATGTCTAGATGTGTGTATCCCTGCGCTTGGTTGATGCACAGCAACCAATCACCTTCTGTAAACGACTGGGACTGCACATAGTCCAGGTTGATGTTGCTGCCCGCAACCTGGGTGACGAAGTACATGCCAGACAGCGCGTCAGTCGCAGCCGGAATTGCATCGCCGGCTGAGAGACCTTCCGCCTCGCCAATCGCCGTGACGGTGACGATCTGACTGGTGTTGGCGTTAATTACGCCACCCCAACGCAGGTTCTGGGCTTGAAGTGCCCCAAAACCAACGCTTAACCAGAGGTCACCACCAGAGCCCCTTGCATAAACACGAAGTTGTGACGTGCTGGGAGTAAACCAGAACTGACCCAGCTTGTAATTGCCACTTGGCTGACCCTCTTGCACAAAGCAAGTGGAATAGTCCGACAGCTTAATTTCAGTGACGCTGCGATCGTCAATAGAGCTGGCCCCATCAATCGAACCGCTAGTGATCTGGGTAAAGCTCAGATCTGGGATGTCACTTGCCACCAAAGGCAGCGCTGCGGTGATGTGACCTTGCGCGTCGAAGCTGACCTTCGTTGCGTTTCCGGCAGAAACGCTGTTGTTGTGATCTAACTCAGCGTTTGAGCCCATCACTAGGCCGGTGCCTGGAATGACAACGCCAGGCGTGCTCGCAGTGGAAGGCGGCAAGTCAGAGCCAATAATTGCCCTACCACCAGTCACCAAGCCGTTAGCGTCATAGGTGACGATGTGATTGGTCGTTGATGGCGTGACCGTGTTGTCGACCGACAGGATGCCGTTGCTATCAACTGTCAGGCCACTGCCAGACTTAACCCCACCAAGATCAATATCAGTGGCAATCGGCAGGTCAGATGGGGCAATATTTCGGTACTGAACGATTCCGCCAGCACTAACAGGGCCAGCAGGAAATTGATTCGGTTGAGTCGTATTTTTCAAAAACGACATCACATAAAGCGTATTCTCCGTGTTATTCGTCGGCTGACTTACGTCCTGACCTAAATATGCTGCTGTGTCGATAGGACCACCAGAATCGTCAGCCTGAACGGCAGTCACGCCACGCAAGTCTTCCCAAGACGAGCCGTTCCAGACAAATGCCTTGTCATTGGCACTATCAACAGCCAGCTGCCCAACGAAGGAACCAGTGGCGGGAAGTGGTGTTGTGTAAAGAGCGCTGCTTTGATCTGCAAGCTTCGCTGCGGTGACAGAGCCATCGGCCAGCTCGTTTGTGTCAACGCTTTCGGGTTGAACGGTGTACGAAAACTTGCTGCTAGGGATGCTGTTGGCATCAATTAGCTGAATGCCTGACTGAATTAAATCCTTTGCGGTAACCTTTTTAGTCTCCGAAGCACTTGTATCCGCAAGAGGCAGGGCATCGTCAGCGGCCAGACCTGTGCTGCTTAGCAAAGGCAGTTGGCTAATCGGGGTGTCTGGCATTGCTAGCGCGACATGTACGGCCTCGACAACACTTTACTCACCCTCAATAAGCAAACCTCCAACTTCGCTTTCAAGCAAAATCAGGTCGTTGTCTTCCTGCAAGACATAAGCCGGCGGGATGCCAATCTTTAGTCGAATTTCACCAGTAGTCACGAACTGAACGCGAGTGCGAATGAGCTGTGTTGGCTCGACATTCATCGCAACGTTGGTCACGACGCATTTGGCCTCATACCAGACGTAGCGATTGTCAACGCTGTGGTCGAGATAAAAGAAACCATCAAAGTCAGCGCCCTGCTGCGTGCGAATGACCAGTTGCGCTAGGTACTGCGGAAATTCAGACACATCAGTGACGCCGTCGTCACACATCGCACATTTGTAATCCCACAGGCACTCCATGGAGCCTTGACCGCTGATCAACCCGTTGGCGTAGTTACGGCGAAACTCTTCGCCAATAGATGTGATGTCAACAGTTTCGCGGTTGGTCGTGACCTCATAGGCCGTCATTTGCGCAATGCATCTAGCCACGCTGTTACGCGTGCTTACCTCAATTGATTGATTCTCTGTCGGAACAATCAGACTGATAGCTGCTGATTGCTTGTCACAAACAGCATCGTCAAACGATCCATAGAGGCGCACACCACCGACATTGTCGACATGGACAAAGGCCCGCTTTGTGACGCCGTAATGCCCTGAACACAGCTCAAGGTCCTTGAAATTACCATTAGCGTCTTTGTCAGTCCTGGCAATATCAACTTGATCGCCGCTAATTAGACCGTTTTCATCAAAATCAAAGCTAAAGCGCTTTTTGCTGACGTTGACATCATCCGGCTGAAGCGTGCCGACAATGGGCCTGTTTAGGCTGTCGCGGCGCAGCTGAACAAAACCTTGGTGACCTAGAAAAACAGTCATTACAGAACCAGCCCAGTCAATGCACCTGTGAACTGAAACTGAACATCAGCGGCAAGAACTTCGCCGATCGCCATGGCCATGGCCACACTTTGGAAATACGCATCACCCTCGATATAGTTACCATCTCCAGTCCCGACATCCACAAACAACTTCAGCCTGACCTTTTCTGGCAAAGGCGCAGTGTTCGGCGCGGTGCCGGTGGTGACCTTTTTGACCAAGTTTTTAATCAGTGTGCTGCAATCGTTTGACCCGTCAGCGTCGCGATAGAAATAAATACGGCAGGCCCCATTGTTTGAGCGAATTCCAGGAGTTGAACTTGCGTCTGTATCGGACAGCGCTGTTGTGTTTAACAGGTTCAGGCTTGACGAAAAAGACCAGTTAGCAACACGCGCTAACTCGTCGCCGTTCAGATACATCTTGCCATTGTGCCCTGAGTAATAGGAAGACATCAATGCACACCCCGGAGCGTCACCGTCACTGTAGAGATACCTGGATAGACGCTTGTCATTGTCGGTGGAGCGTCATACCTCCAACCTCCACCATTTGCATTCATCTGAAATTCGTCATTAGCTTTCCAACCGCCCTTAGCCCCTTGATCTCCAGCTGGCAAATAAAACGTCAGGAATGTTCCGGCCATTTGATCAAAGTGGGCCAAGATGCTGGCAGCCTCTGAATCGCTGATATTGGCAAACGTCAGACCTATGGTCATCTGAGTTCTAGTGTTGCCATATAGCAAACGGTGTTCAGTGCCGTTTATTGCTGCATAGGTTTTGACGGTGTAGTTGCCCGGGCTGAAAGTGCGGGAGGTTGGAACAAGCGTGTCGAATGGTGTTGTCATCAGCCCTGCACCGTGAAAAGACTTTCAGCATCGAGAACATCCAACGCAATGCGGCTTTGGTTGTCTTGAACCGGAAAGAAGCTCGCAGTCACGTCAATTAAACCTTGTTCATCCATCTCGATTTTATCAATCTTGTAGTACCGTCGTTCTTCAGAAGTCGGCACTTTGGCGAACAACTTGCCCCAATACTCTGAATCGACGGCTTTGCCATCTTGAACCACGACTTGTTTGTCTTCGGTGCTTTTACCACTGGTGTAGACCTGCAACGTGTGTGTTCCATCCGGCAGTGGATTAATACCCTTTACGACACCAGATGTCGGGTCAAAGATGCCGTTGTAATACGTGCTGTAAGGCGCCGAAACAAGCTGCAGCACAATCAAATTGCCTGGAGCCAGGCCGAGCTGAGTTGGAATCGTTTTGAATGAAACCGTGTGGTTGACACGGCGACGAACGCTGAGGTTGTATCTGGCCACAAGTTCAGCATGATGCCTAGAAGAGCAGAAAGAAGAAAGGTCGATTTCTTCAATAGGCAGACCCAGGTTTTTGTCAGCTTCGTCAGAGTCTTTCCAGTTGACGGTGATTGTGCGTGATTCCGGCAACCCGTCACGCTCCATAACTCTATAAAGCACTTCTAGGCGTACATCACGTAAGGCGTTCTTTTCGAAGAACTGAACGCTAAACGATCCATCGATAATGTTGCCGGCGCCGAAGTAGCCATCGACAGAAAGGTTGTAAGGGTCGATAAATCCTGCTTCGTCGTGTGGCACGACCGGGCGAATGTTGAACTGACCGTTTGCAATCTCAAAATCACAAAGCATGGTCGGCGCCAACTGGCTTAAATAGTCACGAACGTTTGTTCTCTCAGCGATGGCTCCATCAAAAAACAGACGGTTTGCATTGAGGAAATAGGAAGCGTCTCTAAAGCCTTCGACGTTAATCATCAACTCATCAGCTGCACTGGGCCTGTGGCATGTGTTGCCATCCCAGTCCATAGTGCTGTCACCAATAAATGCACCAGCGCCGTTGTCCTTGTCGGTCAGCAAATAAAACGCTAGGTCAGTCAATAAGTTGCTAGGTCCACAGTTATCCTCGACAAAGCGATAGCAGTTCACGCCATAAGGCATCCACGCTCGAAGCTGATCAATACTTGGGAACTGTCCATTTGATTGCAACACCAAGCCCATCAAAGACAAGTTGTTGTAGTTTCCATAATCGGGCAGGTTGTCGTTTATGTAATTAACGTATGCAATACGGTGCTCAGCCTGGCCGTCATTGCTCAAAGTCACCTCGTCGTAAAAGCTAATATCAGCCACGCCACTGAATTTTTCAAAGGTTCGGCCTTCTTCGTTGTCAAACAATTCAGTTGTAGTTTCAACTTCATTGACCTCAAGATTTGCCCCGCCCTCCCAATAATCTTCACCGCTTGACGGGGGCGCCCAATCAAAAGTGTAGGGGTTGCCTACATAGTTGCCGTCTGAGTTGACACTCCCGACTGGGATGGCAATAGCATGAAAAGTGTTGTCGTTGACCTCAAAACTTCCGACACTCTCAGTGACTTCCCACGTATATTCAGACCAAACCCATTCCTTGCCGTATTTCTCTTCATGCCAATTCACCCGGTTGGATGTGGCTATAAGTTTGAATTTGATGTAATCATCCGGCTTCTCAGCGTCTGGATCTACGTTAGGTATCCAATACCCCTTATAGGCTCTGTCTGTATGGGTGACAGTTTCGCCTTTGTAGTCCTCAGGATCTCCAATCAATTCGTAGAAATAAGCAGCCAAACGACCGCTATCAATCCAAGTTGGATAAAGCGTGTCAAGTGTCAGGCTGCTGCCTCTCTTGACATCTTGATAAGCTGAAAATTTGCCTTTCTTGCCTTTATTGATAAACTCCTGAAGCGGATAATACTCGCCAAACGGGGTTTGCTTCCCGCGATAAGTAGCCGTAAAGGTATAGCCGTGTGCCGTTATATTGCTAATTGAATAGAACTTAGACTCCTTGGCATTTAACTCATAAACAATGTCGGTTTCTGCCAGATCGCGCTGAACCGTAGCTGTTGGCAGGCCGATAAAGCGAAACTCAAACTCACCACCAGGGAAGCCTTCTTGTGTTGCTGCTCCTGCTGGCGTTGCGTTGCAGAGAAACCTAATGAAGTTGTACTGCTCGACCGGACGGTTGCCGTTGACGGAAAACGTTATTCCTGTAGGAACAAAATCAAGTTTTGAGCCATCCGCCGAAAGACCAGACGGGCGTATCTGAATGGTAAAAAAGCTGGTGCGATCGGTGTAAAGGGTTTGTGTGCCAGGCGAAACTGAGATGTTGTCGTCGTCATATTTGACAAGCTCGTTTGGCGTTGGCAGCGCAGGGAAGTTGGCAAGGCCGTTTAGCTGGGTGTAAACGGTGCTGCCAATGCCGATGTCAATAGCTTCTGAATAACGCTCTGAACGCACAACGCCAATGTCGGATTTCATCAGCGGCCAAAACAACTGGCCAATCCAACCGCGATCAAAATCCTCATCGGAGCCGGTTAGGCCACCTTCGTCAGTAACGAATGCTTCTAACGTTTTGGTGCCGGCGATGCCGATCGTTGCTTCATCGCTACCGTTCAAAATCTCAATGCACTTCAGAGTATGAGTGGCGTCTGATGATTCCTCATCGTCTTCACTTACATAAGTCTTATGGCGATCGTGAACCTGCCAAAGACTGTCGCCAATTTGAAACAGCTCGCCTTCCTGCAATGCGTCATCAGCTGCACTACGCATTGAATTGGTGGTTGACTGGAGATCGTCGCCTGTGACAGCGCTGTCGTCAAAGTCAAGTTCTTTTTCTTTGTCGATATAACTGACCCGACTAATGCCGAACTCAACGGTGTCGTCAACCCTTGCCGTTACAATCTCATAATCCCTAATCTCATTGCCGTTGTGACTGATTAGACCCATTTTTGGGCTATAACCACGGCCCGTGCCGTCCATACCATTTTCACGATTATCGTTTTCAGTGCCAACAATCTTTTTCCGCTGGTTTCTAATTTCTTCTTCGTTTTGAACGTCCTCAAACCATGAAGGGATTTGGTCCCAATTCACACGAAAGCTGTTGCCGTTGCGTATGGCCCCAGAGACACCAAACGTGGTCTGGTTGCTGGGTTGCGTGACCATGCAGAAGCCAGGCTGGGTGCCTTCATTAGTTGGCACTACAAACGGGTCGTCAGTGGTGAATCGATCACCAGCAGACTTCTCACCCCTTGAACCAAAAAGCAGGTCAGCTGCAACAAGACGATCTGATGAATTCCCGTAGTTGGTGCCGCTGCTCCAGTAGAGAGCGAACTTGCGCTCACTAATGCTGTCCAGTGGGTTGTTGCCAATCAGGACCCCCTCAAGCTGAGGATGGTTGAGGCCGCCTTCATCCCAGACAGCGTGGCCGGTCATAAAGATGCCACGGAACGTCTGGTGCGTGCCGTAGCTCAGCATCCGTGACCACAGCAGGGTGGGCGCGATGCTTATGCCACCAGAGGGGAGCACTTCGTCGAACCCTTCCTGATAGCGCCCAAAAATGATTGGCACCGGGTCACCAAGATCAGCAATCTGCTGAATGCCGCTGAAATTAGTTGCTTGATTAAAACGCGACCGGCCGCGAACATCGTCGAGGCGTTTTGATTTGGTCTCGGTTGGCTCTTCTGGCGTAGGTGCCAACAACAGATTGATGCCGGTCGTCACCGCACCGATTGCCAAGCTGATCAAAAACGCCGTTGTCGTTGCCTCGCAAACAATGTCCGGAGTGTGGGCGTATTCAGCAGGACGCAACCGCCCCTTTTCTTGCACCTCAGCCGTAAACCTTCTGTATTCCTCTTCGCTTATTCCAAGAGCATCGATGAGGTCTCTCTCGAACGGAAGCAGAGGGAACCTTTGAATGCGATTAAAGGAGCCCATGCCACCCGGTTGCTGATGCGGTCGATGTAGAGAATTCCGTCCTGCCATACCGCAGCAAATGCCCTGTCATGAGGCAGGACCAGCACATCTCCTGCCATCTTAGGTGCACTTATTCGCACGCCCCAGCGACGCAAATCCCTGGCAATTTTCCATTTACTGGCTGAATACCAAGACTGATCAAAAGGCGGGGCGATGATTTTGCTTTCTTCCCACACTCTGTAAGTCAGGTGAATGCAATCGATTGTTCCATCCGATCCGTTGCCGCCTAGGCGATACGGCATCCCTAGTAGATCAAGACAGCGCAATGTTCCCAGTCGTAGGTAAACGGCCCACCAACTTTTGATGAAGGCTGCGACGGGGCACGTCATTTTGAACAGCATCCAAAACCGTGCTCATCTCTAGCTGAATGCTTGTTTCATCCCAAGCAGATGAGGAGATTTGGCCGACGTAACTGTGCAGCTTTTGCGGTTCTTGTGAAGAATCGTCTGGGAACACGCTGACTTCGACGTTCGCAATCCACTGATCCTTAATTGCCTCTTGCGCCCATGACCTCACAGCACCGTCGACCGGCAACACCAATGCGGCTGTGATGTTGTCGCCTTCCCGGCTAAAGGTGGCGCCAGAAAAACCAAAAGGCAGAAAGGTGTAACCGTCTGGGCCGTCCTGCAGATACCAGTTCTGAAACTTATAGAGAACCTCGCCGGCTTGGCTGTATAGCTCCAAGCGGTGGCCTAGGCGGATCGTTTCGCTCACAGGCCGATGCTCCTACGGGCTGAGGGTGACTGGCGCAGCCTGCGCAATGCCCTTGCCTCCCCAGCCTTGCTTGCCTGGCCAATGATGCTGGGCAGCTCATCCTGTCGGATGTAATCGTTGCCGCCCATCTGCGTCACGCCGCCGGTGATGTTGATGCTCATTGGAGCGTCGGCGACAGCAGTGCTTCCATAGCCTGAATCGCTGTCAGCTCCAGCGAGAACAGCTTCACCGCGAGCCCCAGAGGAGTAACGCTTCATGGCGCCGTCCATCAGGCTGGATGGGATTACATATTCGGATTCGCCTGCTTCGCCGATGACTGCATTGGTTGGACCGTCGACGTAGCCGCCTTCTGCGTATCCAGTCCGTGGGATGTTTGATAGCAGCTGCGGCGAACCGCCACTACCGCCTAACGCGCCGCCGATGATGCCCAGCAGCTGCATCTTTAACCACTCTTGGATCATCTGCATTGCCATGTCCAAGAACGAATCGGCGATGGACTTAAAGGCGCTAGTCATGGCCTCTTCTGCCGACATCGAGCCATCAATCAAGCCACGCAGTGAGCTGGTCAGGCCGCTAGCGATTGAACCGGCCAGCTGCTCTGCAGATTCCTTGGCAGCGTCCTGTGCTTCGACCTGTTGTTCAAGCTGATTCCGATAAGCAACCAGACCTTCAGCATTTGCAACGTCGGCATTCTTCAGTTTTGCAATTTCACGTTCTGCCCTGAGAAGATCCTCGGTCCCGTTTAACCGGGCTTCAAGCATTTCGATTTCGTCCTTGATGCCACTCGCTGCGCCTTCGCGAATGTCTGTCAGCTGCTGCTCAAGCTTGACCTCTTCAAGCTGCAGCTCAACGCCCTTGGCAGTCTCTAAGACCTTCCTGGTTTCAGCTGATGTGGCCTCTTGAATCGTCTGCGCGTATTCCTGCTCGATCTTCCGGACTTGCTCTGCTGATTGCAGCTGAGCCTCAATGACAGGCGTCAGTGCTTGCTTGATGCCAATCTCCGCCTGGGCAACCGCCAGCATTTCCTTCGCAGCAGCCAACCGCCTGGCCTCTTGATCAGCAAGCTTTTGCGCTTCGGTAGAGCCAGCGCTGGAACCAAGCGTGGAACCAAGCGTTGGTGTCGGTGTCGATGTCGATGTCGATGTCGGTGTGTTGTTGCCTGCGGTCGCTTGCCTTTCGAGTTGCCCAGCGCGACCGCCGATCTGATTGCGGAGCGACGTGACCTGCCGCTGCGCAGCCATCACCTTGTCGACGTTGGCTGAATTAGGCCCAACCCTTTGAAGCTGCTTGTTTACGCGCTCAACAATGTTGGCGTAGTCCTCAAGCTCTTCTTTTGAGGTCGCAACTGATGGGTTAAGGACATCCAGCGCTTGGCGCAAGGCATCAACGCCGTCTGACTCAAAACCTGTGCTCAAGGCCACAGCGCCCTTACCAAGTTCAAAGGTGGCCGCACCTGTATTGAGACCACCGAGCAGCCGAAGAGCCTCGGTTGCACGGGTGATCACGTTATTGATGTCAGTCAGGATGCGCTTCAACGCAGGCCCCAACACCCCGTCAAGGGCACGTGTCAGGTTGCCGATGCCATTGAGAATCCGCGTGACCTGCTGCGAGACCGTTCCGCCCAGCTGATCAGTAGCTTCAGCAGCCTGGCCAGACTTGTCCCGCTGGTTGTCGAGGTTTTTGTTGTACTGAACCAGCTTGTCATTCACAAGCGGCAAGACAGCTCCAAGCGCGTCAACACTGCCAAACAGCTTGGTGATCGCCTCTTCGCTGCCACCACTCTTCTCAAGTACGTCTTGGAGAACACCACCTAAACCCTTCGACTTCAACGCTGCTGTGTTGAACTCAATTCCAAGCTCAGCCGCCAGGTCACTGGCTTCCTTAGTTGGCTTAAGCACCCCTGCAATGGCCTGCCGCAGCCCCGTAAATGTGGCTTCGACTGGAACACCCTGAGCGGTGACCGTCGAGATCGCAGCGTTTAACTCATCAATGCCAACACCAGCAGTTGCAGCAATCGGCGCCAGTCGGCCGATCTGTTGGGCGTACTGGTCAACGACAATTTTGCCGTCGTTCTGGGTCTGGATAAAGCCATCAACTAGCTGCCCCGCCTTCTCAGCAGAGAGCCCATAGGCATTCAGAACAGACGTGGCGGCATCGCTGACTGTCCCGATGTCTGACATTCCGCCGACAGCGCCTTTCAGGGACGCTTCGAGCACCTTGGCGTTGGCCCCAGCATCCGAGAAACCAGCCGATGCCACGTCATACGCTGCGGCCATCAGCTGGGTCTGACTTGCCAGATTTCCAGATTGAACAGAGACCCGGAGAAGCTGTGCTTCTAAAGCTTGGACATCAACGCCAAGAGTGCTGACTGCAGCTCTTGCCCGATCTGCTTCAGCAAAACCTTGAAAAGCCTTTGTCAGTGTTGCCAGTGTCGCCAGGGGCAACAACATGGATTTCACGGCCTTATTTAACAGGCCGACACCACCCGCCGCTGCCTTAGACGTATTCCCAAACCCTTTAACGCTATTGCTCGCTCTAGGCATTGCTTGGCCTAGTCGAGTGACTTCTCTTTCAAGCGCCTCCATACGGCGCTCTAGCTTCTGCAGATCTGATAATCCCTTTACCTGTACGGGAATATCAATGGGAGCAGAAGCCACAAAGAAAACCGTCGATAGTTCAGTTTAACGGCGGCGTCTCTGGCTTTTTTTCATTGCATCCTCGCGCTGATCATTCATCAACCCGAAGTAAGCAATCCAGACCCAAAGCTCTTCATAGGTCATCTTTGACCGCAGATCGGCAAGGGTCATGCGCAGCTCTTTCGCCACATGCAATTCAGCTAGAAGACTTCCTTCCTTTTTGAGCTGGGCTTTCAATACTTTTGAGATCTAATTCTTCCTCCTCTTCTTGCGTCTCGTTCATGGCGCCCATCAACTTGGCTGCCGTAGCCATTGACAGAACACGAGTTAAAACCGGCAATGCGTCCGCTTGGTACTGCGGCTGCCCTGACTCATCCAGCGCTTTTTTCACAAACAAGCGGGCAGTCGTCTCCAGCATGTCCTCTGGGTTCTTGCTGGCCTTTTTGGCTTGCTGATATTCAGCAATCGTCATCGGCTTGGACCAGAAAGTCAGATCTTTGCCTTCAATCTGCAGCTCATGTTTTGTGAGCTTGTTCTCCATGGCTGCAATTTCTAGCAGCTTGTCCAATTGGGACATAACATCATTGTGCTTGCGAAATGACAATAGCTCAGGCGCGAGGGGGAGCAAGCACCGCCCCCCTTACGCCCTGGGCTGCAGCTCAAAGCATCCCGCGTTGAGCTTACCTAAGAAAAAAGCCCCGCCATTCGGCAGGGCAATGTGATGGGGAACCACCCGAAGATGGCTCAGATTGATTGACCAATCCAGTGGGTGACGTCAAACATGCTGAAGGAAATTTCAGCCTGCGTGGGGTCATCCGGGTTCACTGAGGTGCTGAAATCAGTAAGTTGAACAGAACCAGCAATCAGGGTCGAGGCGGCGTCATCAGGCTGCGGGCTAGCAGCACCATCGGACACAGCGTCCATGTAGAGCATGACCTTGGCACCATCCTGAATGTTCAGGTGGACGGACTCCATCAAACGATTGGCGAGGGAAGTCTCGTTATTGGTGATGTAGAGCGTCAGCGTGCCAGTGATTTCGGCAAAGCCACCTTGGAACTTCTTAGTAGCCGCCCATTTAGCACCACCAGCGGAAGCACCAACCGTGCAGGGAAGCGTGGTCACATCGAGTTGCTCGCGAGCATATTCGATTGACCATTCACGAACTTCGCAAATTCCCTTAGCTGCCAAGAATTTCATCTCAACATGCCCAGTCCCATCAGTACCATCACCGGCAATGGTTACAGCAGCACCGCTAGCTTCAGTGACTGTGACTTTGTAGTCAGCAGAGATTGCAGACACCAAATAAGTGTCGCCAGCAGTCAGGCCGCTGTCGAGCGTGGCGCTGCCAGTCACCGAGAAGACAACTGAATCGCCTACACGAAAATCGTTGTTGGCACTCACCTGAATGGTGTCGCCAGTGCTATCAAAATCAGCTGCGAGAAGGCAAGCTTTGGTCCCGGCAGGGACGTAATAAACGGCTCCGGAACTACCCGTAAGAGCGTTGGAGTTGCAAGCGACAGGCACTTGAAAACCTCAGAGAAACAACAGTGGGGGCGTGTTGTCTCGGGGGCGGAGACTTTTTCAGTCTACTGACGCAACAAATGGACAGCTAATCGTTGCCAATGCGTATGGTTCAGGACTGGCAAGTAAGGATGTAGGGCCACTAATCTGCCCAGCTTTGACCTTCACATTGCTGCCCCAATCGTATAGGTCATTCATCACACTCATGGCCTCCGCGCCGTACTCCTCAAGCTGTTTCATCCCTTGGCCGCGCTTGACATAAATCGACAGCTGCAGGTTGCCATTTAATTGTTCCAACGATCCATCGGTAGGGCTTACGGTCGTCACCGTGGTTTCTGTGTAGCTCACAAGGCAAACGACATACGGCAACGCCGGAGGCGTTTCCTGCACGTTGTCGAACACCACCGAAACAGCTGGTGACAACGCCTGATAAGCGTCGTTGACCTTGCTTTCAATGTGCGCCCGGATTTGCTGAAAGCTCATTTGACCTTCCTCAAGAAAAAGTCGAAAGACCGCTGTGCGTCATTGGCCAAGTTGTTCTCGATACGGGTGAACCAGTCACCAGCGCCACCACCGCGCCGGCCCACGTAGCCAGGGTCATACGCTGCCCGCTCCGAATAAGGCAGATTCGAGCTGATCCACCAGTCGGATTCCATGGTGATCGGGCCGCCGTACTTCTCAAGTGTTGGTGGGGCAGGCTCATCGCGCTCAGGCGGAACACTGCGATCAGGGACGCCCTTGCCGATCATCCAAGACGAAGCCAAACGGCCGGTGACAATTGGGGACGAGACCGACAGCTTGCTTTGCGTGTTAATCAAGAACCGCGCCAAGCCCTTGTCCAATGCGTCGTCGATTTCTTTGACGATCTCAGCGCCGCGAAACTTTTTCTTGGCCATCTAATTGCACCTCGCAACGATTTTGGATGCAATGAGGTCTTCTGACGAGTAGGTGGGGTCAATGCTGGCGACTTTCCAGACCAGCCCCGCATATTCGACTTGATCAGAAGTGGTTGGCAGATGAGGCAGCCCACCAGTGCCGTGGTGGATCCACAGCCGCAGCTCCTGCGTCTCAGCAACGCCGCCTTCCTCGGTGCGACCGCGTGAAAGCACGCCTGCCTTGATGTCGAACTGAGTGGTGTTCTGCGTGACCTCTCCAGTGGCTGGGTTGTAGTTGCCCACCTCATTCCGCAAGTAGGCAACCGTCGTGGGAAAGACCTGATCAATCAGCTCTTTTGCAACCGGCAAGAACGTTGCATCAATGTTCATGTCGCTAATAGCTCCTTCTGCAGTTCAGTAATCCGTGATTCAGTGATGTTGTAAGTCTTGGCCGCCCACGCTTTGAACTCAACGTCATTCAGGAACATCCCCCGGCCCAGTTGTTGCTGGCAGCGGATCTTGATCATCAATTCGCGCTCTTGTGACGTCATGACCGCACCCTGAGAATCACTTTGGAGTCACCAGGCGTGCTGATGTTTGCCCAGCAAGACAGCAGCCCCTTCAGCCAAGGCAGCGCAGCAACGATTGCAGGCGTTGAACAATCAACGCATTCGCCAGGGCTAGTGCTAAGGCCGTTAGTGAACTCAGCAAACTCTTGCTCAAGGTCGCCAAGCTTGTTTCTTTTGACGTAGGTGCCAGAGGAGGCACTACCACCAGGCGTCCCAGTAACTAACTCAGGATTGATCACCAAGTTGTAGGCAATCAAAATCTGGGCGTCCTTGATCTCTTTCGGGATGTAGCTGCAAGTCGCGGCTACCCCGTCACAGGAAACATCAGAGCGAGGCCAAGGCAACGCCTGAGGAGCATCCGCGTCATTTGTCGACGGAGTACAGCGCGTGCCCGTGAATTCAATGGTGTTTAGCCAGCGACACCCATTGATCAACGCAATCGTGCGCTCGCTCTCAGTCTTTGCCAACCAAGCATCGTTCCAAGACTGCAATTCAGCGTATGAATTAGCCTCAGCGCCCGTCACGTAGCTGTTGCTAGTGGTATCCCCAACAATGGCAATGATGTCGGTATAGGCAGCCATTAAAGAAGTTCCGTGTGGGTGATTATGTAACCCTGTTGGCTCAATTCTATTCGCCGCCGCTTTGCATCTTTGCGTTCACAATGCTCTAGATGCAGTACGCCCTGCCTGTAGCAGTGCATGCGAACAACGTTGATCACGGCGGAGGCTTCCGGGTGCCCTGTAAGTTTATTTGCGCAAAAAAAAGAGGCCCCGAAGGGCCCCCTGTCTCTGTCCTGATTTGATCAGGCAACAGTGCCGCCAAATGGGGTGTTAGTGATCAGCTCAACCAAGGGCACATTCTCCCGGCTGGTGTAAGCCAGGGTCCAGTTGCCGGCAGTAGCCAAGTCACTGTTTTCGGGGTGCATAGAACCGCCGTAGCTGGTGCCAAGAACGTGGTCAATTCGCCCGTAGGTGACAGACATCACGTTTTGGAGGCTCAGGATGTCCTCATCTGCCTTGATGGTCAGAGGGAACTGAGAGCCGGTGCGAATGACGCCAGGCGCTGCCAGGTACGCCGTGTAACCCAGGGCATCACCGGTCGTCCCGCCGCTAGGAGTCACAGTAGGAACTTGGCTGTCAACAACTACGCGAAGCCCAGCGAAGAATCCAATTTGCGAGTCGGTAACACCGACACCATTGGACGCATAGCTGACAGTTCCGCCGTTGTTCTGGAAGCTAAGCATTCCGCGAGCTTCCATGTCAGCTGCCACCAAGGGGTGAACAACCAGCACGGACACATCAGAAGCCTTCTCGCCCAGCAGATACTTGGCCTGGGTGACAGAAGCAGCTGTCAGATAGTTGGCATCAGTAGCAGTGCCGCCAGCAGCAACGGCCTTGTTCAGGCTGTTGCCAGCAAGGGCAGTGCCAAACAGGCCAGTCAGCTGTGAAATGATCTTGGACGTGATGTCCTTGTTGATCTTGCGGGACAGCTGGGCTGACACGTTCTGAAGCGCATCTTCTCCGGTTTCATAACCAGAAAGCATGTCAGCAGCAAACGCAGCGCCGCGGGTCACGATGGGCCCGTATTGAGTGCTGGCGGTGTGCTTTTGGGTCAGATAAGAGCCTTTGTTGCCAGTGCCCCAAGTGGCAGAGCTGTCAACATTTTCTTCCGTGTAATCAAGCTGATCGAAGAACGGAAGCTCTGCCAAAACGCCTGACACGTTGTTGAGACGTGCGTCGGTTTGGATCAGACCTGACTGGATCATCGCGGAATTAGCGACGATCTGCTCTGTCAGATAGCGAGAAAAAGGGGCACTCGTAGCGAGACGAGTTACCGAGCCAATGTCGCCAGTAAAGGTAGAGGCGTTAGGAGCGGTGCCCCAGTTGATGCCGGAGGCGAAGCCTGCCATGGTTCTTGAAAATTAAGGGTTGACGAATTAACCCGCCGCTTTCAGCTGTGCTGCGCGTTCAGGCTGTTCCATCTCCAAAGAAATCCGTTCAGTCAGGGACATAGATCCCCATGACTTCAGGCCATTGGACGATGAAGAAGAACCGGCTGCACTCATCCCGCGTGCTCCGCTACCAGCAAAGTGATGCTCCCAACCGCTGCCTGGAGTCCTGAGAGATTCGAGATGCTGCTGCAATGGCACTTCGACGCCCCCGGCGAGTGCTATTGGAACACCATCCTTCAGCCTCAGGTTTTCCTTCAGCAGGGAGAACGCTTGGTCTGGATTCACAACGCCACTCTGTGAAAGGGCATTGAGTGCGGATGCTTTGATCTGCTGCTGTTGGAAGGCAACATCCTTGTCCTCAAGCTGAGATTTCAGCTGAGCAATTTCATCCTGCAAAGATGAAACCGTTCCGGTTGCTTCCTGCCAAAGCGTTTTGAACTCACCAGATTCAGCCAGCTGGTTTTGCTTGGCTTTCTGCTGGTTGTTCTGCAGATCAGAAATCTGACGCTGCAGGTCCTCGACTGATGCTGTTGCGTTCTTCTTCTCTTTCAGCAGCTTTTGGTTATTGGCCTCTAGCAGGCTGATTTTGCTGAGAAGTTCGGCATTGGCATCGTTTCCGCCCGCTTGGGCTTGAGCGTCATCCGCTTGGATGTTTTGCTCTGGAGTTTCAGACATGCGTGGGTAAGTGAACTGGAACTCCGCTTGGAGTTAGCGTCAATATAACGCTTGCGCAATCAAAACAAATCGGTCCAAAAAATAACTTGTCAGCCTTTTTGGGTAGTGTCGACAAACTTAAAGCCGCCCTCCTCAGCCAAAGCCTCAATAAAACCCTCATCGCCGGGCTTCTTCCCCTTCGGGTAAGCCTTCGGGTCGGCGGCCTCCATCGCTGGCGGGGCGCTAAATCGGTTGTCGCGAGGCTTGGTCATTTTTGATCGAGGTCGATGATCCAGCGGTAGATGCCTTTCTTGCTCAGACCTGGGCTGATCTCTTCCTTCTGAACTCCTTTAAGGCTATAGCGGGCACCAGTAGGTATCAAAACTTCTTCCTCCTTTGCAAACTCTGAGTATTCCGTGATGTCCACACCGCGCTTGTTCTTCGCCCGCAAGATGACGTGCTGATCTGCGCCAGCGGTGAAGTCGTTTAGGACTTTGCCCTTGGTCCAGCTTTCCATCGCCAAGCTTTCACCACCTGACTTGTAGCCAGCGAGCAAGTCGTCCAGGTCTTTCCGAGGCATGTTCAATCCGCGCTGCACAGTGCCCTCGTATTTCGGCGCTTGATTCAGGAAGGTCTCAATTTCGTCTGCCTGTTTCTTGTGCTTTGGATTGATGCCGAATTTTCTGACCTGGCTCTCCTCATACCTTGAGAGCTTTTTGCCTTGTTCCTGGGCAGCTCTGAACTCCTGCGCACGAACAGAGTCGAAGTTCCTGCCGGTGTAGGTCTTCAACGCTGCCTTTGGAGGCTTGACGGAAACAGCAGGTTTGGGCTCTGCCTTTGGCTTGGGCTTGGGCTTGGGCTTTGGTAGTGCTGGCTTGGCCTTGGGCTTGAAGTCCAGCGATTTCTTCTGCAGCGCATCTAACGAAATGAACGTCTGCTGACCCGCTGGCTTCTGCGTCAACATCGCCTGCAAGATCTTCTGCGGGTCGGCGTTCATCTTTTGGTACTGCGCCTTGAACCATCGCGCTCTGCCAGGCCCTAAAGCCTCGTCAAGGCTGGTGCTGCTATCCGTCGCCCACTTGGCCAACACGTCGCTGTATCGCGGCCGGCCCGTGTCACTCGTGACCGTGATCGCCTTCCGGTAAAACTTCTCGCCGTTGATCGTGATCGGTGTTTTGTAGCCGTCGGCATAGGCGCCCTTCTCTGCCGGGCGAATCTGCTGCGCTGTCACCTCATCGCCATTCCAGAAAGGATCCTCTGGGTCAATAAGAAGAGATTGACAACGGCAGTTGGGATGGATTGGCCACGTTGGTGGTGAAGTTTGGCCGTCCTGTGGCCACCTGCGTGCATCAAGCGGGGCGCATGTCTCGCAGGTCCGACTATCCAGCGCTGTTGACCACTGCCACACCATGCCTTCTGTGGCCGCCTTGTTCTGTTCGTAAAGCTGCTCCTTCACCTGCCGCGCCATGTCCTGCGTGGCCGTACGCGCAATGGTCATGGCCTGGCTTTGAATCTGCTTCGCCACTGGTGCCGTGAGCTTTACCCCAGGGATGCCAGACGTGATCACATCAGTTGCCATCAGATCGGCAATGGCCTTGGTGGTGTCGCCGCGAATAATTCCTCCGCGCACACGCGTGTCGACCGTTTTAAATAACGCCTTCAAAATGGGCGCCTCACCCTTGGCCTTGCCGCTGACGTTGAACATTTTGTCCAACGTCATGTTGTTGACCTGGCTGCGCAAGGCCATCTCCACGCTGCCTGGCACTGGCTGATTGCGCACTCGTACTGCTTCCGGTAAATCAGCCCCGCCATTGTCAAACTCCCGCACGGCGTAATCACGCATGTCAGGCGCTGCCTGGCTGTTGCTATTGACAAGGGTTTTGCCTAGTTGCCGTCCATATTTATCCAGTTCTTCCTTCACAAGCGGCTCTAGATCACGCCAAGCCTTGTTGCGCAGCAATCCTTCCTGCGGCAATGATTCAACCAGGCGTTTGACATTGCCCATCGTCTGGGCCAAAACACCGTCGACCGTTAAAACAGACTTGTCTGCTGTGTTTTGCAGAGCAAAGCCTTGCCTGACTAACGCTTTCAGCTGATCTTCACCGCCCACCTATGCTGAAAACAACTGTCACTACAGGTTAATTGCATGGCAAAGATCATTATCAATCTGCCAGGCGGTTTGAAGATAGAACGCGAAGTTGCCGATAAGTCTGCGCCTAAGTCTTCATGCCCAGCCATTCCTAAAGCTGATCCCATGCAGGAGCCTGAAACGGCAGATGAAGTTGCAGAAGAGGCAGCAAAACCAAAGCGGCGCGGTCGCCCGAAGAAGAACTCGGCCGCTGAGTAAGGGTTACAGCGCCAGCATTAGCAATAAAGCCGAATGCTACTGGTAAAGTCTTCTCCCTGAGGGCTTCACTTCTTCTTTTTGCCGCCGCCTTTGTATGAGATCGGAGGGCAGCCCTTGTATGTCGCCATCAGAGAGAAATGCGATTGTAGTTAATGATAATTGCTGCGTTTAACTGTCTTTTGACTGCCACCCATTCAAGAAAGCTTTCAGGAAGTCCGTCCTAACCATCTCGATAAGCCGCTCTTTGCACACTGTCACTATTTGGCCTTCTAAGACTGCCTGCTTTGCAATCTGCACTAAGTGGCCAGACTGAGACAGTTTGCGCATTTTAAGAAGCTTGGAAGTCGGTCCTTTTGAAACCACCATCCGCAAGTCGACAAGCTGAACAGGCTCTGAATCAGGCATGCCTATCAATCTGACTACTCGTCATTGTCTTCAATAATTGCATCAACATCTTCGGCGACATACTGTTGATCCTCGTCGTCTTCTTCAACTTCCTCGTCAATAACGGCTTGCATCTCCAAACCCGCAAGCTTGGTTGACTCTAAAAGCTCAATTTCAGACTCAATGTCAATGTCCGGAAGAATCTCACCACGTGACAGGATCTCAAGCAAAGTCTGCAAAGTGATTGCACCGTTCTGCCAAAGGCCCATGTACTGCTGCACTTGGGTTCCATCAAGCTTTTGCAGATCAAAGTCACGGCTGATAACGACCTTGGGGCATTCAATTCCGACATACGATGCCGCCATTTCCAGGGCGTTTTGCAAAGCAGCTTCTAGGTCTTGTGCAACGACAGAAAGCATAGAATCGCTGTCGCTGCGATCCATTGACTTTGCCTCAGCCGTTTCGCCGACGTAGGTCTGAGAGAACAGGGTTGAGATGCCCAGATTGCGCATCTGGTTCTCAAGCTCAGTGATGAAGTTCTGCTGGCTTTCGAACGCAGACGATGCAGGCTCTGCGTAACCAACTTCACCATTTTCAGGCAACAAAATGGCGCTATTGGCTGAAAGCGCGATTTCGTTGCTGGTGTCCTCGTACGCCTTGAGATACATGACAGGCAGAGCCGCAACGTGCAATGCGTGCTGCAAATCCGCCTGACGTTGAGCGTGGAGAATGTTCAAGTTGGCGACAGCAAGCAACGGCGGCGTGCTCATTAGCTCGCAGACCTTGTTCGAGTAAGTCACCGCAAGCGGGATACGTGAAAGGCTTGTAGTTCCCTCTTCGTACTTAAACCAACCATCGTCACCCTTACGCCAGATTGAATAAGAGCCTCGCTCAAGAACTCTTATTTGACGCACAGCCTTGTCCCCGAACATGCCCACGCTTTCGGTGACATATTCACTAATGCGAATTTGACTAACTGGCGCTAGTGGCGATTCTCCCTCCTTGCGCCATCCCAGGATCTGGTCAGCCCTAACTTCGAGAAAATAAGGCCGCAAACCTAGCTGACGTTCCTGCAAAAGATTTTCGGCAGGCTCTGTCGTAGGGAAATCAACCAAGACGGCGGAATGACCCAGCAAAAGGCTATTAAGGACAAGACGACGAGTAAAAGCATCTAAATCTGTTCCATACCCGTCGACGTTCTTAACCCATTCTGTCCAGTATTCATCAACTTCCCCGCCTTCTTCCTTTGGCGTAAGTTGAATTGGCTTACGCATGATCAGGCCAGCAGCTTGATCTGCGATGCGCATCGCGAATGGCGAAAGAACCGCGTGACTGACGCGACGATTCCAAGCCGCTTCATCTTCTTTTGGCTCAATTGGCAATAAGCCACCAGCATTTTCACGGAACGTTTGAGTGCCACCCATGCAGACCAGCACTGGCTGCCAACGTTCCGACATTTCTAGATAAGAACCGCTAAGCCAAGACGGGTCATTGCCTGCCGCAGCATCGCGATCCATCAAGGCCAAATCATCAGGTGGGCCGCTCCCAGGGCCATAGATACCGCTCGGATATTCCCGTTGATCTGGCACGGTTTATTTCAGCGTGAATAAGCTTGATTCTAAATCGCGTGTATCTAATGGATCGGTACGGTCTGTCCCGCGAATTTGAATTAGCGAAGTTCGAAATGCAGATTATGAAGTGCGACGACTTATACGCCCTTCAAGAAATGTGCGTGAGGCTTTTTAGCCAGACGATGGCTCAACGCAAAGTTTATGAGTCACTGTTGCGTGACCTTGGTCGGCTGCCACCGGGGCTCTGATTGCGTACCTGTCGTTGCAGCAGGTACGCGGATTGCGGAAGCGTTACGCGGTAGCCCAGCGCCTCACTGTGGTCTGAGAGACGCCGTAACGGCTGCTGATGCGTGTCCAGGTCCAACCATTGGACCGAAGGCGTCGAATGTTCTGTTTTTTAGTGAGCGACAGGCGCCACAGGATCACCAAAGGGATGGTGATCAGTGCAAGCGCCGTCGCCACCAGGCAAGCGATGGTGGTCATGGTGTGAGCTGTGAATGGTTGTGTCCCCGCAGCGGTGTGCGGCTGACCCCTTCATAATACCATTCCGCTCACGTAATGGACCTCAGGCGGCCTGAACGACTTCCTGAGCGGAAACGCGGGGATGAGCGGCCATTACGTCTTCAATGTTGGGCGCGTCGCAACGGAGTTCATCACCAATAGCCCAAAGCTGGTGTGAGTAATAAGCACAGAGGCTGCAGTCCATTGCTAAAAGGGCATCAGCGTTATGCGCGGAGTCTTTTAGGACAGAGGCGAGAACTGCTGCCACCTCAGGGGTCAGCTCAAGCTTGATGGTCTTAGGGCTGGACATAGATTCGGAGGAGCCCGCCTCGGGGTAGTTGACCGGGGATCGGGTTAGGGGTCGGACGGGTGCAACCGCCCTGCCCCGCAAAAGATAATATAATGATTAGCAGACCGCAACATCAAGGCAGAATGGCCGCTGACGCACGGCAGCAATGACCGGTCCCATCCCGCTGCCCAGGCAGTACCCCGCCCACCTGCAACTCTGCTACCGGGGCGTGAAGTACAGACCCGCAGCACTGCAGCTGTTCGTCGCCCGTGGTGGCTGGGGTCCTGAATACGTGGCAGCTCCCCGTGGCACTTGTCTTAACCACGCTTCACTGCCTCGGTGACGTTAGCCCCAGTAGCCATGGCTTGGTGATGGCAATACGATCAGCAGGCATTACGCACACGCAATGACAACAGCGCCCAGAGTTCTCGAAGTCCCTGGTCAATCCGTCCCGCCGCATCATCCTGATCGCAACTTCACCCAGTTCCGCAGCACCTACCTCGGCAAAACCCTGGCCTGGACTGACATCACCGAGTTGGAAGACGCTGAATTCATGGTTGTTTGGGCAGAAGCTCGGGCCTTTTTGTCACGCGTGCAAAGTGGCACCGAATCAGAGGGAACACTGTCTCGGCTGTACGGAATGGTCGACACGCTTTGCCAACTGATCAGCGAACAGGACAACTGATCGACAGCGCTTCACTACTCAGACACAACAAAGCCGCCCGTGAAGGCGGCTTGAAGACGTCATCTGGGATGTCCGCAGAGGGCCCAGGCTTCGCCTAATCACCATACCTGTGCCTGGCGAGATTTGCCAGCAGCAACCTTCCATGGCTTGACCTGATTCATCGCCGACAGGATCAAGTAACCCGCGCCATCGATCCAGTGCTCAAGGCCCGGGGCCTTATCAACGACAAAGTCCTCGGCCCCTTCCTTGAACGTCACTGACCTGTAGCCCTTGATCGTGTTCTTGCAGCGCGGATGGACAAAGAGGCGGCGCTGTCCCTCCGCATTGCAGATGAGCCAGTTCGTGGCGTTCAGCCTGTCCTTGACGCTCCAAGGGCTCTTGGGGGCAACGACCTCTAGGCCGTACTTCCTGAGGATGCCGTGGTCAGTAGCCCCAGCTGCGGAGGTCTTGCGTGCCCTGCCTGTGGGGTCGGGGTAACAGATGATCCGGCGGTTAGGGAAGCGCTGCCGCAGCATCATCGCCACTTCGTCGGTGTTCGAGTTCTTGACGGCGATCTCGTCCCACTGATGCAGCGTGTCGCCGACCTTG
>CENT01074433.1_pt1 | contig 24020 bp, 22 predicted proteins | sample 530141 | NCBI WGS metagenome assembly CENT01 (sample SAMEA2591074, study PRJEB7988) | marine metagenome | isolation source: saline water (ENVO:00002010), including | reverse complement strand
GCACTGACGCCGCCGTTTTCACTGTCAGCGCATTCAGCGCCGCTTTCGTGACCGCGTAAGCTGGTGGTCCGCCAAGTTTCTCTGCAAAGCTGCCATATCCACTCGACACATTAATAATACGCCCATAGTTGTTTTCCAGCATGGCGGGCAACACGGCTTTTGTCAGCATCGCCGGACCTTTTACATGTACATCAAACGATGACTGCAGGTCGTCTGCACTTAGCTCCGCGAGATTGTCACTGTGCATCACACCCGCGTTATTAATCAATATATCGATATCACCGAACACCGCCACTGCTCGTGTGAGAACGTCTTCCATTGCCCCCTGTGCAGTAATGTCCATCACGATTGGATGCACATCGCCATTGAGGTCTGCACAGGCCTGCTCTGCTTCTTCTTCGTCACGGGCTACCAGTAATACCTTGTGACCCAGCTTCAGCAAGCCTTTTGCTATTGCAAAACCGATCCCACGGTTACCTCCCGTTACCATCGACAAGGGTGTCATAACTTCTCCTTTGTGGTTTGGAATGTGTCACTGCCATTAATACGTTGTGCTACGGCTTCAACGCGTTGGCTTAGCAAAAAGATCACAGGCATAAGGCATGCCCAGATGCCAGCAAGTAATAAAACCGTTGGATAAAAGGCAAAGCCGAAGGTGACTGCCTGCAACTTCATACCCGCCACATAGCTTAGCGTACCGCCGACTGCGCCTAGCCCGGCAGCTAACCAATAGTGTTTACTGAGGTATGCCAGGCTGTGCCTGAGAGTAGAGGCAAAAGCGAACCAGAGCAAAACAAGCCAGAAAGGGATCGGTAAGAATTGCCCGGAACCAGAAAAAATGTACACACCAAACCAAGCCAGCAGGCTGTCGGTAATGATCCCCGCGATTGCGGCAGCGAGCACGACGGCGAATTCTGTGAGTGACTGCCCAACCAGCAAAATATGGGCAATCAACAATGCTGTAACCACCCACCAGTATTGATTCTGGAACAGGATAAGCAGCCACCAACTGGCCTGAAAACCGATAAAATTGATTAACTTAAACAATCCTTCACCCCACTGAAATTAACCGCTCGGCACAATAATTGTATTACCGAGGTAACGTTTAACTAATTGCTGTAACTGATACGGCGCTTACGATTGTGGGTTCACTGAGGGAGAGAAAAACCAATGAAGATGGTTAAGTATTATCTGTTGGCTGGCATTTTACTCTGTGTCATTGCGGCCTATGTGCCTTACTGGTGGATAAACGTAGTGATTCTGTGGACCGCGGCATCGCTGTTTGCTGTATGTGTGGCTTATCTGACTAATTACCCTGAATTATTCAGAAAACGTGAAGATGGCAGAATTCCCGTTTACGTTCGATGGCTGTTTATTCCTTTTCTGCTGGGTGCGCGCTTATATAATTTTTATGAACGCAAAACCGACAAGGTACCAAATATTCAGAAAATTGAAGAGCAACTGTATCTGGGCACAAGACTGGTCGGTAGCGACATTGAAAAACTCAGCAACCAGGGGATCGACTGTATTCTGGATGTCACCGCAGAATTTGACGGTCTCGACTGGACCAGTTACCGCTATGATGTGGATTACCTGAATATTCCGGTACTTGACCATGCCAGTCCTACCAATGAGCAGCTTCACCTGGCGCTGAACTGGATTGATCAACATATTCGCGATAACCGCAAAATACTGGTTCACTGTGCCCTGGGGCGCGGTCGCTCGGTACTGGTTATGGCTGCCTACCTGCTGGCCCGTAACGATGCGCTGTCGGTAGTTGATGTGATGAATAAAATTCAGTCGGTAAGAGCAACGGCCAGATTGAATAAACACCAGCTAAAGAGTCTCTCTGCGGTGAAACAACGGGGCCGGTTAAAATTAAATACCCAGTTAGCACTCATCGCCAATCCGGTAGCAGGTGGCGGAAAATGGAAAACATACAAGGAAGAAATCCTTTCTCATTTAAACAGTCAGTTCAGGGTCACCATTTACGAGACCACACCTGAGCTCAATGCCACCTGGCAGGCACGCCAGGCAATAACAGCGGGTAACGAAATACTGATTGCCTGTGGTGGCGATGGAACCGTAACAGAAGTCGCCACGGTAATCCGTGAACACCAGAAGGTACTGGGCATTATTCCACTTGGCACCGCCAATGCACTAAGCCAGATTGTATATGGCCTGCGCAGTAAGCTTGCGCCCATCACCCGCGCCTGTGAGGTAATTTGTGAACAACAATATACGCCGGTGGACACGGCAGAATGTAATGGCAAACTTATGCTATTGGTGTCTGCCATCGGCTTTGAGTCGCAGATGATTGAACATGCCGACCGTGAAGAAAAGAATAATGGCGGTCAGATGGCGTATCTTGAGGGCCTGTGGAAAGCAATGAACACCAGCAGCCCGCAAAAACTTCAGGTCACACTTGATGATGAAAGCTTTGAACTGGATACCCCTTCATTTGTTATCGCCAATGCGGCGCCTCTGAGTACCGCACTCGCTCAGGGTGGCGACCTGCCGGATATGACAGACGGTGAACTGGATATCACCTGGCTTACCCCTACCGAAAATGACATGCCGTTATTTACCGTAGCGGAGCTGGTGTTTGGCAACGAGCAGTCAAAAAAATCATCACAAATCATTCATCACAAACGGGCTAAGCAGGTCAGTATAAAACTGCCTGAAGAGCAAACTTACGTGATTGATGGTGAAACCTACACCACGAGCGAAATTACCGTCAACTGTCAGGCCAGGAATCTGAATATTCTGGCTGACAGCAAGCGTTTTGATGAAAGCTATGAGGTGAGTGAATAACGTTTCCCGATTACATTACCAAGGGTAAATATTACCCTTGGCCGCCCTTCCCACTTCCAGCAAAATAAAAATACCAACATAAAATCATACACATAGACTCAGGCACAGGTATTGCAAAATACTAATCAGAGAGTAACAAACAGTAACCCGCTGGGAGACTCACTGAGTCACACATAACACCCTGAGGTTACTATCCGAATAATTAGTCAGGAGCACTTTATGAACATTTTTGAAGCATTGCGTCAGGATCATGAAAAACAGCGTTTATTACTGAAGATCTTAGTAGAAACACATGGCGACACCGCCGCCCGTCGTGAATACTTCAATGAGCTGAAAGACGAACTGGAACGTCACGCAACAGCCGAAGAACGTCACTTTTACGTACCGCTCATGGATGACGACAAAGCGGTTGAGCTGTCGCGCCACGGCATTGCTGAGCACCACGAGATTGACGAGCTAGTAGAAAAGCTCGATGGCACGGAGTTTAGCTCTCCCGCCTGGTTACGTTTTCTTAAACAACTTAAGGAGCAGGTTGAGCATCACCTTGACGATGAAGAACAGGAATTTTTCCAGATTGCCGGCCGCATCCTCAATGAGAAGCAGAAAAAAGCGCTCGGTGAGGCTTATCGTGACGAAATGAGCGAACTGGCCTAACAGGATACGGATGATGAAAATGCTGAAGCTGGCGATTTATCTGATGCTAGGTGTACCAGTGGTCACGCAGCTGTTTTTGCTGCTCTCACCACTGCAGAAGAACAGCTATGGCCTGATGGTGGCAGGCCTGCTTTTGCTACTTATTTTAATCAGCCTTTCGCTCACCCTTACACAATTCGTGTGGCGGGCCCATAGTGACTCGGCCTAATCCCGCGGGAAGTTAACGGCTCCGATGTCTAGTAATTACTGTATAGAGCGCATGTACCGCCCCCGGTACAAAACCGAGCATGGTAAGTAGCACATTTACCCAGAACCGACGGGTTATTCCAGCGGACAGGTAAACCGCCAGTGGTGGCATTAACACAGCAATCAAGGCCATAAGATAGATATTCATTAGTTTCACCCTACCCTGACAATGTTTCAGGCATAAAAAAACCACCCTTCTGGGTGGTTTTTTATTTGGTGCGGAAAGCGGGACTTGAACCCGCACGGCCGAAGCCACCACCCCCTCAAGATGGCGTGTCTACCAATTCCACCACTTCCGCAAAATCGTTTCTATATGCCCTTAGTTAGGCGTATCACCGGTGTTATCTTCAACCGGTACCGCTGGAACATCGGTATCAGCCGGCGCAGCCTGCTGAGTTGCCGGAACTTCCAGGTTTTCCCACTCATCAGGCGCTTTTTCCTGACGAGCAGTAATATTACCCAGTAACAGGCTGATGACAAAAAATGCCGTTGCCAGAATACCTGTGGCACGAGTCATAAAGTTACCTGAACCGCTTGAGCCGAACACGGTATTAGAACCGCCGGCACCAAAAGAAGCGCCCATATCGGCACCTTTACCCTGTTGAATCAGCACAAAGCCAATTAACAGCAGTGCTACAATCAGGTATGCAACCAAAAGCACTTGATAAATCATTTTCTATCCTCGTTAGCCTGCCGCCTGGCAAACTTGTCTAAATTCTTCTACTTTCAGGCTTGCTCCGCCAATCAGACCACCGTCAATATCCGGCTGAGCAAATAATTCTTTCGCATTCGATGCTTTAACGCTGCCACCATAAAGGATTTGCATCCCTGATGCCAGATCCTCACTGAAGCTGGCTAAATGCCCGCGTATAAACGCATGAACGTCCTGAGCCTGTTCAGGTGTGGCTGTTACACCGGTACCGATGGCCCAGATAGGCTCATAGGCAATCACCGCTTTGCTTAATTGCTCTGCTGACATCAGGCTTGTTAATGCATCAAGCTGAGCAGCTAAAAAGCTTTCCAACTCACCCACTTCGCGGGTTTGCAGCGATTCACCGATACAAATAATCGGTGTCAGGCCACTGTTGATTGCCTTTAAGGCTTTCTCAGCAACCAGTTTGCTCGTCTCGCCATGGTCATCACGACGTTCTGAGTGACCGACAATGACATACTTACAACCAAACTCAATCAGCATTTGAGCTGAGATATCACCGGTATGTGCGCCGTTATCAAGCTCACTTACCGTTTGTCCGCCAAGGGCGAAGTCAGCGCCGGCAAACTCACTAAGATAACACGCTGGCGGGCATATTATTACCTCTACCGCTGCGCTATCAACACCATCCATTAGTGTAGAAAATTCTTTAACCAATGAACGGCTGCCGTTCATCTTCCAGTTTCCAGCTACGATTGGCTTTCTCATGTATCGTCTTCCAACTGTGTTTGACTTCATCCCGGCGTCAAAGCGGGCGTGATATTAACTATTCCCTTACGATTATACAAGTAAAAAACCGCAAAATATTGAGCTAAAACAGACTAACTGGACACATTACGAACAGCATCGGCGATTTTCTCCGCCCAGGTCGTAGAAGCCAGTTCATCATCTGACTCAACCATAACCCGAATTAACGGTTCAGTACCACTCTTGCGTAACAACACGCGGCCCTGTTTACCCAGTGCACTTTCGGCTTCTGCTTTCGCCGTTAGTACCTCATCGCTGTTTAACGGATCGCTATCGGCGTTTTCAAACCGGACGTTGACCAGCGTTTGTGGGAATTTTTCAAAACCACTGGCTAAATCGTGCAATGTCATATTGGCGCGCAGCATGGCAGAAATAACCTGCAGGCCGGCAATAATCCCGTCGCCGGTAGACGCCAGGTTGAGGTTAAGCACGTGCCCTGAGTTTTCACCGCCGATGGTCCAGTTTTTCTGCTGCAGCAATTCCATTACATAGCGGTCACCGACTTTAGAACGTTCAAAAGGCACGCCCAGCTTATTCAGCGCTATCTCAAGGCCAAGGTTACTCATCAGGGTTCCTACTACACCACCGCCATTGAGACGGCCGCCTTTTAACGCGTCGCGAGCAATAATGAATAACACCTGGTCGCCATCAATGACATTGCCCAGATGATCCACCATCATGATACGATCACCATCGCCATCCAGGGCAAAGCCTAAATCGGCTTTGTGTTCCAGCACGGCCTCAACCGTTGAGCGCATACTGGTGGCGCCAACGCCTTCGTTAATATTCAGGCCATTGGGTTTAGTACCCAGTTCAATAACCTCGGCACCAAGCTCAGCCAGTACATTCGGCGCAATGTGATACGTAGCGCCATGAGCACAATCTACCACGACTTTGAGCGCCTGCAGGGATAACTCAGACGGAAAGGTACCTTTGCAGTATTCGATATAACGGCCTGCTGCATCATTAATCCGGGTGGCTTTACCCAGTTTATTCGATGCGACACAGGTCATTGGTTTATCCATCATCTCTTCAATGGCTATTTCAATGTCATCATCGAGCTTAAAGCCGTCAGAAGAGAAAAACTTAATACCGTTATCATAATAAGGATTGTGCGAGGCACTGATCACAATGCCTGCTTCAGAGCGAAACGTTTTAGTCAGGTAGGCAATGGCCGGGGTTGGCATTGGCCCCAGTAAACCACTATTGATACCGGCCGCCGACAGGCCTGCTTCAAGGGCTGATTCCAGCATATAACCGGAGATTCTGGTGTCCTTACCTATCAGTACCTTATTAGTACCATGGCCGGCCAGCACCTTGCCTGCCGCCCAACCCAGTTTAATGACAAATTCCGGGTTAATGGCACTTTCACCCACTTTGCCGCGGATACCATCAGTACCAAAATATTTTCTCGCGCCCATAACGTATTTCCTAATTATAATGTATTCATATAGCTGGCGACTTTCACAACATCGGCAGTTTCCTCGACGTCGTGTACTCTTATTATTTGTGCGCCTTTCAGCGCCGCAATGGTTGCCACTGCTAAACTTCCTGCCAGCCTTTTATCCACCGGCTGACCGGTTAAATTCCCTATCATGGATTTGCGCGACATGCCCACCAGTAACGGCATATTAAACTGGTGAAATCGCTCAAGTTCATTTAATAACTGATAGTTGTGTTCAAGAGTCTTACCGAAGCCAAACCCCGGGTCAAGCAGGATTTTATCCCGACTAATACCAGCCGCTTCGCAAGCTGCAATTTGCTGGGTGAAAAAGGTTTCGATGTCAGTAAACAAATCCGCATAATGTGGACTGGCCTGCATAGTTCTGGGCTGCCCCTGCATATGCATCAGGCACACCGGTACGCCATATTCAGCCACTACCTCACGACAGCCGGGCTCCTGTAACGCCCGAACATCATTGATCAGATCGCCACCGGCGGCCAGCGCTTCGCGCATTACCGGCGCTTTACTGGTATCAATGGATATAACAATATCAGATTGGGTCCGAAGGGCCTCCACTACAGGTACTACCCGTTCGAGCTCCTCATCAAGGCTGACATCCGGGGCCCCCGGGCGGGTGGACTCTCCGCCAATATCAATTATCGTCGCGCCGGCCTCTTCCATCGCCCGGGCCTGCTCAAGCGCAGCTTGCAGGGTATTGTGCTGACCACCATCCGAAAAGGAATCGGGTGTAACGTTTAAAATCCCCATCACCTGGGGCTGAGAAGTAGATAAGGTTATCGATCTGATTTGCATAACGGATAATAGCTTACTGTAAATACAAAAAAGCGCCGGGATTACCGGCGCTTTTAATTAATTGTCCGAGGCTTAGCCCGGCAGGTCACCCGGTTTACCAACAGACGGCTTATCAACACCATCATCAGTAATCTCGCCTTCTTTGCTGGGTGCACCACCACTTGGCTTATCGCCACTTGACGGACGGTCATCCCAACCGGCTGGTGGTCGCACATCGCGACGCGCCATCAGGTCATCAATCTGTTTGGCATCAATGGTTTCGTACTTCATCAGTGCATCTTTCATTGTGTGCAGAATGTCGATGTTTTCTTCCAGGATTTGCTGGGCACGGTCGTAGTTACGATCGATCACAGACTTGATCTCCGCATCAATGGCACGGGCAGTGTCATCAGACATGTTTGATGCCTTTGACATAGATTTACCCAGGAACACCTCACCTTCGTCTTCGGCGTATAGCATTGGTCCCATCTTGTCTGACAGTCCCCATTGAGTCACCATCTTCCGGGCAATATCGGTAGCTCGCTCGATATCGTTCGAGGCCCCGGTAGTCACCTTGTCGTTGCCATAAATGATTTGCTCAGCAAGACGGCCGCCAAACAAGCTGGAAATCATACTCTCCAGGTGTTGTTTGCTGTGGCTTACCCTATCCTGTTCCGGCAGATACATAGTCACACCTAGTGCGCGACCGCGTGGAATGATAGATACTTTGTAAACCGGATCGTGCTCTGGCACTAAACGCCCCACGATGGCGTGGCCAGCCTCGTGGTAAGCCGTCATGGTTTTCTCTTCTTCAGACATCACCATAGACTTACGCTCAGAGCCCATCATTATTTTATCTTTGGCTTTCTCAAACTCTTCCATCGATACCAGTCGACGGTTAGCTCGCGCAGCAAATAGCGCCGCTTCATTTACCAGATTAGCCAAATCGGCACCAGAAAAGCCAGGCGTACCACGGGCGATTACCGATGGTTCAACATCGTCAGCAACCGGTACTTTACGAACGTGTACTTTAAGGATCTGTTCACGACCACGAATATCCGGCAGACCAACAACCACCTGACGGTCGAAGCGACCAGGACGTAACAGAGCCGGGTCAAGCACATCCGGACGGTTAGTCGCCGCGATAACAATAATTCCTTCGTGACCTTCAAAGCCGTCCATTTCAACCAACATCTGGTTTAGCGTTTGCTCACGCTCATCGTGACCACCACCTAAACCGGCACCACGCTGACGGCCAACGGCATCGATTTCGTCGATAAAGATAATACATGGCGCGGCTTTACGAGCCTGTTCAAACATATCGCGAACCCGTGATGCACCAACACCAACAAACATTTCTACAAAATCAGAACCTGAAATAGTAAAAAACGGCACTTTCGCTTCACCGGCTATCGCTTTTGCCAACAGGGTTTTACCCGTACCAGGAGGGCCTACCATCAGTACGCCCTTGGGAATTTTACCGCCAAGCTTCTGGAACTTGGACGGGTCGCGCAGGAAATCTACCAGCTCGGACACATCTTCTTTCGCCTCGTCGCAACCGGCAACGTCGGCAAAAGTGGTTTTGATTTGATCTTCACTGAGTAAGCGTGCTTTGCTCTTGCCAAAGGACATAGCACCACGGCCACCGCCACCTTGCATTTGTCGCATGAAGAAAATCCACACTGCAATAAGTAGCAGCATAGGAAACCATGAAATGAAAATTGACGTCAGAATTGACGGCTGTTCAGGCGGTTCACCCAGCACGCGAACATCCTGTTTCACCAAATCTGAAATCAGTTGGTCATCAAAATACGGGATGTAAGTTTTGAAGGTTTCACCTGAACGCTTCACACCACGGATTTCGTTGTTGTCACTGCTGATGCGGACCTCACGAATGGTGCCTTGTTTTACTTCCTTTAGAAATGTGGTGTAGTCAGTTTGTGCCCGGCCAGATTCGCTGGGTGAAAAACTTTGGAAAACCGCCATTAAAACTACTGCGATCACCAACCACAAGATTAAGTTTTTTGCCATGTCGCTCAATGCTACTAACCTCTGTAAAAATCATCCGGTCTCAATGTGACGCTAAATTGCGCCAGTAAAAACGACCGGTGAGTGTCTCAAAAACGCGATAACTAAGCCTACTATACTTTATAAACGCTTGCTACCTAATACGCTTCTCTGCAACGCGCTCCGGACAGATCCGATGCGCGTAATGTTACGATTCAGACGGTGTTTTATAAACACGAAAAAAACCACCTGAACACTCCCCCACTGCTACACTTTAAGACTGCTAATCTGTTGCCAGGTTCCAGTCGTGTACCGCGCAAATCCTCTGCTAACTACAAAGGCACACTCCTGATAACGTTGCACCATTATCTTTAGTAACCGTGCTGTCTCACCATTTTCTACGGGAAAACCGATCAATCTGTTCAATCCGGAGACTAAAAGTATTTTACCGATTCCGTTTTGCCTGTTAAGCGAGTCAACCCAATACCTGAACCAAATGTACAATTAATCAACGTTTAACCCTGGCTTGCGGCATCTTTTTTGTCTTTACCGCGCGATCCCAATAGGATTGTAGTCGAGATGGCGTTAGAATACGTTTTTTCAAGATAGACTTTGCACTTAAATTGTAAGAAAAACTTAAATAATGAAACTTTCAAATAAACAAAAGCAATTCCTTAAAGGCCTGGCCCACCCCTTAAAGCCCGTTGTTCAGCTTGGCGGCAATGGTTTAACCGAAGGTGTACTGGCTGAAATCGACAACGCGCTGAATCATCACGAACTAATTAAAGTAAAAGTCCCCTCGGATGATAGAGAAGAAAAAGCGTTGATCATGGACGCCATTATTCGCGAAACGGCCAGTGAGAAGCTACAGGTAATAGGTCACACGCTGATTCTGTATCGCCCGAGCGAAGAGTGTAAAATTCAGTTGCCAAAATAAGTTGTCCCATAACTTCCTGCACATTCCCTTTCCGTAAACGTTAAGTAAAATAAGCTTAACATTTTACTAACAATAAACGGAGTAGCAATGCAGATAGCCAACCATACAGCTGTGATCACCGGCGGGTGTTCAGGGCTGGGCCTGGCGGTAGCCAAACAGCTGGTGTCAATGGGCACCAATGTTGTTCTCATCGATATCAACAGTGAAGCCGGCGCCACACAGCAAGCAGAGTTAGGTGTTGACAATACCCTGTTTATCAATGCCGATGTCACCAGTGAACAAGCCGTTAGCGCTGCGCTGGATACTGCCGTGGAGCGCTTTGGTGCTATTCATTTTTGCGTAAATTGTGCCGGTATAGCCCCGGCCGAGCGTTTACTCAATAAACAGGGCGAGCCCGCTAGTCTGACGCGCTTTAATCAAACCCTGGCAATTAACCTCAGTGGTACCTATAACGTAGCGCGGCTGGCCGCGGCGAAGATGGCAGAAAATGCTCCTAACCCAGATACTGGCGAACGCGGCGTTATAATCAATACGGCGTCCATCGCCGGTTACGAGGGTCAGATTGGCCAAACCGCTTACGCCGCGAGTAAAGCAGCCATTATTGGCTTAACACTGCCGATGGCCAGGGAACTGTCGAACCTGGGGATTCGGGTTAACAGCATTGCGCCGGGCGTAATGGGGACACCACTACTCACCGCTATGCCGCAACAGGTACAGGACGCGCTGGGTGCAAACGTGCCTTTTCCGGCCCGCCTTGGCAGCCCGGAAGAGTTTGCCCACCTTGCCCAGCATATTTGCCAGAATAGTTATATAAACGGCGAAACCATCCGTCTGGACGGTGCATTACGCATGCAGCCTAAATAAATAAAGGTCAAAATGAATTATCGGGCTGCAGGCCAGTCCGCTAAGTAACACGCCGGCTTTATTCTTCTGCGCCATTCACTGTACAGGCAATCTGATACAAGCGCTTAACGGCCAGGTCATTAACGGTATTTTTCGGATAACGGCCACGGCTCGACAGCACACCGGCTTCTTTCTCCATCAGCAGTTCAAGCGCATCATCCACGGTTTCCACACTGTAGATAGCAAACTGACCTTTTTTTACCGCATCCACTACGGCTTTATCGAGCACCAGGTGACGAACATTCGATTTGGGGATGATCACGCCCTGCTCACCATTTAAACCGCGATGCTGGCAAACATCAAAAAAGCCTTCTATTTTTTCATTAACACCGCCTACGGCCTGGACTTCACCGTATTGGTTAATGGAGCCGGTGACCGCCAGCGACTGCCGGGCGGGAATATCTGTAATGGCTGAAATGAGCGCCACCAGTTCGCCCAAGGAAGCGCTGTCACCGTCGATATGGCCATAAGATTGTTCCAATGCAATGTTCGCTGATACGGTTAACGGGAAAGCCTGCGCGTATTTGTTACCGAGATAACCGGTAAGTAGCATTACCCCTTTCGAGTGAATAGGCTGTCCCAGTTCAACTTCCCTCTCAATATCCACCACACCACTGGCGCCGGCATAAACCGTGGCGGTGATCCGTGCCGGCGTGCCAAACGCCGTATCACCAATGTCCATTACCGTCAGGCCATTTACTTTACCGATAGCATTACCATGCGTTGCAATGAGTACCTGGCCTTCCTTTATATCGTTTAGTAACGAGGTACTAACACGGCCGGTACGGCGTTTCTTAGCCATCAGAGCCGAATTCAGGTGACTTAAATCAATTTGCTTATCACCCACTTTTACGCAGAAATAATGGGCCTCATTGAGCAATTCTATGACATCGGCAAAATGGGCCGACAGCTTTTCCTGATGTTCTGCCATGCGCAAAGAATATTCAACCAGGCGGTACATGGCAGGCTGGGTAATTCCCTTCAGGCCAAGCTGAATGATTTTCTTGCGCACCCGACCAACAAAATCAAACAGGTTTTGCCGGGTTGCGCTGATTTCATGGTCAAAATCAACCAGTACCCGAAACAGTTCATTAAACTCTGAGTCGTAATCCTGCAAGGTATAGTACAGGTCGCGGGAGCCCATCAGAATGACTTTTACTTTCAGCTCGATGGCCTGGGGCATCAGTGTCATGGCACTGGCCATGCCTACGTCCTGTTGCGGTAAGTCCATTTTTAACTTACCAAACTTGACCGCCAGTTTAAGTGCTTCCCACACGTAGGGCTGATGTAGCAGTTGATCGGCGTCGAGCAGCAGATACCCGCCGTTGGCCTTGTGCAGTGCACCCGGACGGATCATTTTATAGTTGGTGTACATTGCCCCGCCCAGATGGGTGTACTCAATTAAGCCAAACAGATTCTGATAAGTCGGGTTGGGCTCATAAACCACCGGCGCACCGCCTTCCAGACTATGTGCACAGATAACATTTGGCAAAAAATGCTCTTCGAGTATTTCCCGGCGGTCCCGTTCATCCAGTTTTTCAGCTTTGGGTTCTTCGGTCAGAAAAGCAATCACCGCTTCAATCAGGTGAGACTTTAACTGGCGCAGGTGTTTAAGCACCCCGAGGTCACCAGAATACTTATGTTCCAACTCCTTAAGCAGTGGTCGGATACCGTGTTCTGCAGTATCCCGGTTCAGCTTGCGTAACTGCTCTGAATTTTCCCGCTTCCACACGGGTAACGACAGCAAACTCTCGCTTAGCCGGTTTTCCAGCTCATCGATTAACTTGTAAAACCCTTCGCGCTGCTGTTCGGTGAGTTGGGCAAATTCACTGTCATCAATGGGTTTATTATTGACAATGGGGGCAAAGCTTACGGTGCCCTGCTCTTCATGCATGGCCACTGAATTAGCCTGAGCAAAGCGTTCAACACTATTGATGGCTTCATCGTATTTTTGTTCAAAGTGCCTGGCAATTGCCGCTTTTTTACGCTGATATCCAGGGTTATCAAAGGCCGCCGGGAAGGTATCGAGCAATTCATCCACCAGATTGGCCATATCCCGGGCAAATTCCCGCGCTCCGCCCGGGTGCATGCGCAGCACAAGAGGCTCGCGTTCTTCCTCAAAATTGTTGATAAAACACCAGTCATCGGGCGTGGCCAGCTTACTTACATGCCGTTCGATGTATTCCTTAACCAGGGTGAATCTGCCCGTGGCATGCTCGCCCATCACATAAAGATTGTAACCGGTAGAATCGATATTTAAACCGAAGGTGAGCGCCTCGCGGGCCCTCTCCTGACCTATAAAGGTCGAATTTAACGCCGCGTCATCCTTAAGTGCCTGATTGATGGCGCGACGATTTATATTGGGGGTGAGCTGTGTGGCAGGTAACCGCTCCCAGGTCATAGCTATATTCTTCTTTATCTAATCTCACTACAGTGAATCCTGAATCCCCTTGCCTGTCAAACCCTAAACTTGTGTTTGCTCAATTTCCATACTAGCCTGAGCCATTGACTCATAACCCCATGTTTGGAACCTCCATAATGAAGTTAGTAGCCTTGTTTACCTTGCTGCTGAGTACTGCCTGCTTCGCCAAACCAGAAGTTATTGCCGTCAGTGAGAACGGCTTTATTGTTGAGAATAAGGTCCATATTGCTGCACCGGCGGATGAGGTCTGGCGTGCACTTATCACTGATATTGATAAGTGGTGGCCGAAAAGCCACAGTTGGTGGGGCGAAGAAGGCCAATTCACCCTGCAGGCAAACGCCGGTGGATGTTTTTGTGAAGTAGCAGGAAATCGCTCCGCACAGCACATGCAGGTCGTATTTGTCGATCCACTAAAATTACTCAGAATGACCGGCGGCCTCGGCCCCTTGCAGGGCATGGGCGTGTTTGGCTCGCTGGACTGGGTATTTGAGTCAGTGTCCAATGGTACTCAGATTACCCTGACCTATCGTGTACAGGGTTTTACACCCGATGGCTTTAGCAAACTGGCGCCTGTGGTAGCCGAGGTGCAGGGTTTGCAGTTACAGGGCCTGGCAAATTACCTCGCAAACGATTAAATTACGGTCAATTGAGCCAAATATTCCGCTTCATTCGGTTCCGCCTATTGTGGCATACGCCACCGCTAAGTTATTCTATGGGGTTATTATACCCATAATCTACTGGTGGTGGTGTTTAGACTCTTTTTCACACCTGCCGCCGGTACAGTTGTTAAAGTTAAATAAAGCGGAAGCCTCAGGTAAATGGCCGAAAATCAGTACAACCCACAAGAAATCGAAAGTGCGGTGCAGCAGCACTGGCAAGATACCAATGCCTTTAAGGTGACAGAAGAGCCGGGTAAAGAGAAGTTTTACTGCCTGTCTATGTTCCCCTACCCCAGTGGCCGCCTCCACATGGGACACGTGCGCAATTATACCATCGGTGATGTAATCAGCCGTTTTCAGCGTATGCAGGGCAAAAATGTACTGCAACCCATGGGATGGGATGCCTTTGGTCTGCCAGCAGAAAACGCGGCAATTAATAACAATACCGCGCCGGCCAAATGGACCTACTCAAATATTGACTACATGAAAAACCAGCTTAAATCGCTGGGCTTCGGCTACGACTGGGACCGTGAAGTCGCCACCTGTAAGGCAGACTACTATCGTTGGGAGCAGTGGTTCTTCACGCGCCTGTATGAAAAAGGCCTGGTTTATAAGAAAAACTCCACGGTTAACTGGGATCCGGTAGACCAAACCGTGCTCGCCAACGAACAGGTTATTGATGGCCGTGGCTGGCGTTCAGGCGCGGTGGTTGAACAAAAAGAAGTCCCCCAGTGGTTCATTAAAATCACTGATTACGCCGAAGAGCTGTTACAGGATCTCGAACAACTGGAAGACTGGCCGGAACAGGTTCGGGCTATGCAGGCTAACTGGATTGGTCGTTCTGAGGGCGTTGAAATTACCTTTAAGATGGCTGAGCAAGTTAATGATGTCAGCGATTTAACGGTTTACACCACGCGTCCGGATACCTTTATGGGCGTCACCTATGTTGCCGTGGCTGCGCAGCATCCGCTGGCCGAGGCCGCCGCGCAGAACAATGCCGGTGTTGCTAAATTCATCGACGAATGCAAAAACACCAAAGTCGCCGAAGCCGAGCTGGCCACCATGGAGAAAAAAGGCTGTTCAACCGGCTTTTACGTGGTCCATCCGTTAACCGGCGAGCAATTACCAGTATGGGTAGCTAACTTCGTATTGATGGATTACGGCTCAGGCGCAGTCATGGCGGTACCTGGACACGATCAGCGTGACTGGGAATTTGCTACCCGCTACGATTTACCCATCAAGCAGGTTATCGAGCCACAGCAAGGTAGCAATGTCGAATGTGATCTGAGCGCGTCAGCCTTCACCGAAAAAGGCGTACTGATTAATTCTAACGACTTTGACGGACTGGAATTTGACGCTGCCTTTAACGGTATTGCCGACAAACTGGTGGATCTCGGCTGTGGTCAGCGTAAGGTAAACTATCGCCTGCGTGACTGGGGCGTGAGCCGTCAGCGTTACTGGGGGGCGCCTATCCCGATGCTGAATCTGGAAAACGGTGAATCCGTGCCGGTACCGGCCGATGAACTGCCGGTAGTATTACCTGAAGATGTGGAAATGGACGGGGTAACCTCGCCAATTAAAGCCGACCCACAATGGGCCAAAACCACTTACAACGGTGAAGCTGCACTGCGCGAAACCGATACCTTTGACACCTTTATGGAATCTTCCTGGTACTACGCGCGCTACAGCTGTGCGACTACCGATGATGCCATGCTGGATCCGGCCAAAGCTAACTACTGGCTACCAGTTGATCAATATGTAGGCGGTATCGAACACGCTATCCTGCACCTGTTATATTCCCGCTTCTATCACAAATTACTACGTGATGAAGGACTGGTTGAATCTGACGAACCTTACAAGCGTTTGCTGTGTCAGGGCATGGTGCTGGCTGACTCCTACTACAGTGAAGACGAAAAAGGGAAGAAAACCTGGTATTCGCCCACTGAAGTGGCCACCGAAAAAGATGACAAGGGCCGGATCGTGAAAGCCTGGCTAACCGCCGATAATACGCCGGTTCAGCACGGCGGTATGACCAAAATGTCGAAATCGAAAAATAACGGTATCGACCCGCAACAGGTTATCGATCAGTACGGTGCCGATACGGTACGTTTGTTTACTATGTTTGCAGCGCCACCAGAGCAAACGCTGGAATGGGTAGACTCAGGGGTAGAAGGCGCTAACCGCTTCCTGCGCCGTGTCTGGAAACTGGTTAATGATCATCTGGCTGCCGGCACCCCCGGGGAGCTCGACATTAAAGCGCTGGATAAGCCGCAGCAGGCACTGCGCCGTGAACTGCACAAAACCATTGAAAAAGTTAGTGATGATTTGGGCCGTCGTCAGACGTTCAACACGGCGGTAGCCGCGATCATGGAGTTGCTTAACCACCTGCAAAAAGCACCGCAGGAAAGCAGCCAGGATATCGCCTTAATGCGTGAAGCGGTTAACAGCATTGTCTTGCTGTTGAATCCAATCACGCCGCACATCTGCCATCACCTGTGGGCTAAGCTTGGTCATACCAACAGCATTGAAACAGCGCCGTGGCCGGTGGCTGATAAAGACGCATTGGTTGAAGACGAAAAGCTAATCATTGTTCAGGTTAACGGTAAACTGCGGGCTAAAATTACCGTCTCAGCCACTGCCAGCAAAGACGAGCTGGAACAACTGGCTAAAGACCAGCCCAATGTGCAGCAGTTTACCGAAGGCAAGACCATCCGTAAGGTCATTGTGGTGCCCGGTAAGCTGGTGAATATCGTGGCTAACTAATGCGCGGATTAACTGTTATCAGTAAAAGTCTGATCCTGATGATAACCACACTGGCTCTCGCCAGCTGTGGTTTTCATTTGCGCAGCGATAAAACCCTGCCAAGCAACACCGACTACCTGTACGTTCAGGCAACCAGTCAGAACGCACCACTGGTGCGAGCGCTGGAAAATCGCATGAATGTATATCAGATCAAAGGCGGCCCGGAAGCCGCCCCCGGTCTTGAAGAAACAACGATAACCCTGCGCCTGCAACCCGAGTCATTGGATCGCCGGCTACTGTCGGTCTTTGCTACCGGTCAGGTAGCAGAATATGAGCTCATTTATGCTGTTCGCTATACGGTACTGTTTCCCAACGGTGAGGAACTGAAAACCTCCTTTGAAGTATTACGGGAATATCAGGATGACCCCGATCAGGTGCTGGCAAAATCGCGTGAGCTGAATCTGGTGCTCAGTGAAATGCGTCTGGAAGCAGCCGATCGCATGATTCGTTTGTTATCCAGTCAGTACGCGGGGCTTTAATCAGGTGCAGGTTTATCCCGATCGCTTCAGGCAAACCTTAAAAGAGGGTCTAAAGGGCTGCTATCTGGTTTTTGGTGATGAGCCTCAGCAAAAGTTTGAAATTCTACAGGCATTAAGAACAACAGCCAAACAGCAAGGCTTCGATGAACGCACGGTTCTGGTGGCTGATGGCGAGTTTAGCTGGTCACGTTTAATCGATGCGACCCAGAGTATGTCGCTGTTTGCGGCCCGCCAGCTAATCGAGCTTGAATTACCCACCGGCAAGCCCGGTACCGAAGGTGCAGGTATCCTTACCGACCTGGCCGGAAACTTATCGAGCGATACGCTGCTCATCATCCATGGCGGCAGAATTGGCAAGGACGTGCAGCGAACCAAATGGTTTAAAGCCCTCGACGCCATAGGCGTATTCACCATTTGCTATCCGCTGGAAGGCGCGCAGCTGCACAAGTGGATCCAGCAACGCCTGCAATCAGAGTCCTTTCAGTTTACACCCGCCTGCGTGAAGCTCATTGCTGACTTTAGCGAAGGCAATTTGATGGCTGCCGCTCAGGAAATTGAAAAGCTTACCCTGGCCTACCCGGACAAACAGCTGGACGAAGAAAAACTGGCCAGCGCCCTGGTGGATCAGTCGCGCTTCAACGTTTTTCAGCTGGTGGATATCATGCTGCAGGGCGATCGCACCCGCTGCGTCAAAATACTGCAACGGCTGGAAAGTGAAGGCATTGAACCTAATATTATTATCTGGGCACTGGTACGCGAGTGGCAGACGTTGTGGAAGCTGAATCATCTGCAAAACAGCGGTCAGACAATCACCTGGCCGAAGCTGGGGATCTGGAAAAACCGTCAGGGCTACTATCAGCAAGCAATGCAACGGTTGTCTAAACACGATCTGACGCTGATTGGTGAGCAGCTCACCGAAGCCGACCAGCTTTTTAAGCAGACGTCTGTGGTCAGGCCATATATCAAACTTTGCCATTTATGTCTGTTGTTCACCGGTGTGCCGCTGGCGCATATGGCATTTGCTGAAAGTGCAGATACGCTCTGATGCGAGCGATATTAGGGGGGACCTTTAACCCGCCGCATCAGGGCCATATAAAAGCGGGACTGGAAGCCATTAATGAGATTGGCGTTGAGCGGCTGGCTTTATTACCGTGCAAATTACCACCGCATAAAACGGCGCCGGAAACAACCACAGCCCACCGCTTAAAAATGCTTGAACTGGCCTGTGCGGATGAGCCCGCGTTATATGTTGAGCCGTTGGAATTATCCTTACCTGCGCCCTCTTATACAGTAAAGACGCTACAGCATTTACGCCGCACGCTGGGCAGTGAGCCATTGTTTTTTCTGTTGGGTGAAGATTCACTGTATAATCTGCCGAGCTGGTATCATTGGCAAGCATTAACAGACTACTGTCATATTGTGATTATGCGCAGACCAGCTTCGCCCGGCGAGCCGGATGAAACACTGCGCCACTGGCTGACTGAACGCCAGTGCACGCAATTAGACACGTTTTATCACCAGCCTGCCGGGCTGGTGTATTATACCGACAGTCAGGACTATGCCGTGTCTTCCACGCAATTACGTGATGCGCTGACTGCCGGACAAACAACTGACCGTGTGGTGACTGACTGGCTTAGTCCGGCAGTTCTGCACTATATTAAACAACATAAGTTATACGGCACCATTTAAGGTGTCAGTGAGGAGAACTTTTGCAACACGAGCAACTCAAAGCGTTTGTCTTAGACAAAATTGACGATATGAAAGGACGGGATATCGTTGAATTAAATGTAAAAGGAAAATCAACCGTCACTGATACCATGGTTATTTGTTCGGGTAATTCCAAACGCCATGTCAGTTCGATTGCCGAACATGTGCAGGTAGAAGCCAAGCACGCCGGTCATGCCCCGCTAAATGTGGAAGGCAAGGAAACCGGCGACTGGGTACTGGTCGACTTAGGCGATATCATTGTGCATATCATGCAGGATGAAGCCCGGGATTTTTATCAGTTGGAAAAGCTTTGGGGTTAACTCCCCGGCCGACACGGAGTTAGTAAACTGTGCGCATACAGGTAATTGCGGTTGGTAATAAAATGCCAGACTGGGTGAGCACCGGCACCAACGAGTTTTTGCGTAGGTTCCCGGCGGATATGCCGATAACGTTTACCGAAATTGTGCCGGGCAAACGCGGCAAAAACGCAGATATCAAACGTATCCTGCAAAAGGAAGGCGAAGCCATGATTGCGGCTATTGGTAAGTCCGATAAAGTGGTCACGCTGGAAGTCACCGGCCGCCCGTGGGACACTCCGGCGCTGGCCCGCCAGTTAGACAGCTGGAAAATGGATGGTCGCGATATCAGTTTACTCATCGGCGGACCAGAAGGCCTTGCCCCGGCATGCTGTGAGCTGGCCGAACAACGCTGGTCACTCTCCCCTCTTACTCTGCCGCACCCTTTGGTACGAATCATCGTCGCCGAATCTCTGTACCGGGCCTGGTCTGTTACCCAGAACCACCCCTACCACAGAGAATAATGCATGCCGATTAAGCGTCAGACCATTCGCGACCACACGGCTGAGGCAAACCTGTTTGCCCGCCGGGCAGTGATTGCCGGGCTGGTAGTATTTGCCCTGCTGGCAATGGTGGTGAGTAACCTCTACTTTTTGCAGGTAGAGCACTTTGAAGATTACCAGACCCGCTCAAACGGCAATCGGATTAAAGTGTTGCCTATTGCGCCAAATCGCGGTCTCGTTTACGACCGTAACGGCGTATTACTGGCAGAAAACCGGCCGGTATACAGCCTCGAAATTATCCCCGAGAAAGTCGATAATCTTGAGCATACGCTCATATTTTTGCAGGCGCTGATGGGTATTACTGATGATGAGGTGGAAGATTTCAAACAGTCTCTGCGCGGACAGCGCCGGTTTAAGCCGGTAGCGCTGCGCACCCGCTTAACGGAAGAAGAAGTGGCCCGCTTTGCCAGCCGTAGCCACCGTTTTCCCGGCGTTTCCATCGAGGCGCGCCTGGCCCGTTACTATCCGTATAAAGAAACTCTCACCCATGCCCTCGGCTATGTGTCTAAAATCAATAAAAAAGACCTGCAAAAAATCCAGGAGGCCGGTGAGGAGGCCAACTACGCGGCCACCTATGATATTGGCAAACTGGGCATTGAAAAATATCACGAAGACATTCTCCACGGCGAAGTCGGTTATCAGCAGGTTGAAGTCAACAGTCAGGGCCGGATAATTCGCACTCTGGATGTTCAACCGCCCACTCCGGGTCGCGATATTGTTCTGAATATTGATATTCGCCTGCAGCAGGCGGCGCAGGAAGCGCTGAAAGATCAGCGCGGCACAATCATTATTTCCTCTGCGCATACCGGCGGTATCCTGGCGATGTACTCTAATCCCAGTTACGATCCCAATTTATTTGTGCATGGGATCAGCAGTAAAAATTACTCGGCATTACTTAATTCGCCGGACCGCCCGTTAATTAACCGTGCCACCCAGGGGCAATATCCACCGGCTTCAACAGTTAAGCCGCTGCTGGGATTACTGGGACTGGAAACTGATACGGTGACACCTGAATACTCGATTACCGATACCGGCAAGTACCGCTTGCCCAATGTCTCTCATGTCTGGCGCGACTGGCGTAAATGGGGCCACGGCGAGGTAAATCTGACCCGCGCGGTGGAGGTGTCCTGCGATACGTATTTTTATGATCTGGCCTACGAAATGGGCATCGATAAAATCAGCGATTACATGTCGGAGTTCGGCTTTGGTGATTATACCGGCATCGACTTATACGAAGAGAGCGACGCCAATATGCCAAGTCGAGGCTGGAAACGGGCCCGCTTTAATCAGCCCTGGTACATCGGCGATACCATTGCGGTAGGCATTGGCCAGGGATACTGGACAACGACCCCTATTCAACTGGTTCACGCTACTAATGCGCTGGTTAACTACGGTGCCCGGTTTGTACCGCAGATCCTGCAGGGCTATCGCGAGGCCGACGGCACTATGCAACCTGAACCGCTTAAATTTTTGCGCCCCATCGATATTGTTAACCGCGATAACTGGGATGTCATTCAGGACGCCATGTATCAGGTGGTTAACGGCGAAGTTGGCGGTGCCCGCTTTGCATTTGCCGATACCCCATACATCTCAGCCGGTAAAACCGGTACCGCGCAGTTATTTTCGGTCGCTCAGGGCGAGGAATATGAAGCAGACAAAGTCGACGAGCGTCTGCGCGACAACGCCATGTATATAGGCTACGCACCTTACGATAAGCCGGAAATCACTGTGGCCGTAGTGCTGGAAAACGCTGGTGGTGGTAGTAAAAATGCAGCCCCCATGGCGCGACTGATGATGGATGCTTATTTTGAACTTTATCAGCCGGAACTCTTTGCCGCCGGGCAACAGACTAACAGAGAGTTTTCCCAGTGAAGCGCAGCACGTTAAAAGAAAATCACATCAGCTTTTGGGATCGGATCCACATTGACCTGCCGTTACTACTAGGTTTGTTGGTATTGATGGGAGTGGGCCTGATAACTATCTACTCCGCGGGTGGTCAGGACATGGCACTGATAGAACGTCAGGTTGTCCGCCTCGGTATTGCCATTGGCGTAATGGTCGTGCTCGCGCAGGTGCCGCCCATGGCATTCAGGCGCTTAAGTATTTACGCATATGGTGCCGGGATACTGATGCTGATAGCAGTGCTGGTATTTGGTGACATCGGTAAAGGCGCCCAGCGCTGGCTTGATCTCGGATTTATTCGTTTTCAGCCGTCCGAAGCAATGAAGCTGGCGGTTCCCATGATGGTGGCCTGGTATATCAGTAAATTCACACTGCCACCGCGGCTGCCGCAAATTATAATTGGCTTTATGCTGGTGGTGATCCCCACTATCCTGATTGCCAAACAGCCTGATCTCGGCACCTCCCTGTTGATTGCCAGCTCCGGGGTATTTGCTATTTTTCTGGCTGGCATGAGCTGGCGACTGATCACTATAGTTGCCGGGCTCGGCGGTGCGTTTCTGCCGATTATGTGGTTCTTCCTGATGCAGGATTATCAGAAGCAGCGGGTTATCACCTTTATGAACCCGGAGAGTGATCCTCTGGGAGCCGGTTATCACATCATCCAGTCTAAAATTGCCATCGGCTCTGGCGGACTCGAGGGCAAAGGCTGGTTACAAGGTACCCAGTCCCAGTTGGAGTTCTTACCCGAACGCCACACTGATTTTATTTTTGCCGTGTTCAGTGAAGAGTTTGGCCTTACCGGAGTGTTGCTGTTACTGGCTATTTACCTGTTTATTATTGTGCGCGGCCTGATGCTGGCAGTACGTGCCCAAAACGCGCACAGCAAATTACTGGCCGGGAGTATTACACTGACCTTTTTTGTGTACGTGTTTGTGAATATGGGCATGGTTTCGGGTATTCTGCCGGTGGTTGGGGTTCCTTTACCGCTGGTGAGTTATGGGGGCACATCAATGGTGACTTTATTAGCCGGATTTGGCATGCTTATGGGCATCGGCACACAAAAAAGATTATTGTCGCGCTAATGACCCGGTATTCACTCTTATTAAGCCTTACTGTAACTCTGTTACTAAGCGCCTGTCAGGCGCCGTCACGCTATTCTCAGACCACCGATTCTGCACCGGATTTTGTTTATCCTGAGCCGCCTATGGAAGATGCAGAGCCTAAGTATGAACCTTACCGGGAACAAAACAGCCTACCCTATGAGGTGCTGGGCAAATACTATCGTCCGCTGAAAACGGGTAAAGGCTATACGGCCATGGGGAAAGCCTCATGGTATGGTCAGAAGTTTCATGGCCACCTCACCTCTAACGGTGAAGTGTACGATATGTTCGGCATGACAGCTGCGCATAAAACCCTGCCGCTGCCGTCCTACGTGCGGGTAACTAATCTCGATAATCAACAACAGGCTATTGTAAGGGTAAATGACCGTGGCCCGTTTCACTCTGAACGGATCATAGACTTATCCTACGCGGCGGCTAAAAAGCTGGGTTTTCATCAGCACGGCACCACCCGGGTAAAACTCGAGGTTATCCATGTCGACAGTGATGATATGGTCACCGTTGGCAACGAACCACCCGTTCCCTACGCGCTGTATGCCGGCGAATTACCTGCCGAGGACGTTCTGCAAACTGCCAGTCAGACTGCCGCAGAAACAGGCCCGGATCCACTGGCCACCGAACAGGGTGACAGTGATGTTTTGAATGAGATAGCTACCAGTCAGGGCTATTATATTCAGGTGGCAGCCCTGTCTGATGCCGACCGCGCAAAAAAGCTGTCGGACGGGCTGTCGTCGCTGTACCAGGTACCGGCCGAGTTTCCCCTCATTGATGATATTTACCGGCTGCGACTCGGGCCCCTGACCGACCGCTTTAAGC
>CENT01040262.1_pt1 | contig 24192 bp, 23 predicted proteins | sample 530141 | NCBI WGS metagenome assembly CENT01 (sample SAMEA2591074, study PRJEB7988) | marine metagenome | isolation source: saline water (ENVO:00002010), including | reverse complement strand
CTTTACGCCGCAAGTCAACTGGCTCCATAGCGGTGCAAATTAACAGAAGGAAAGCAACAGTCAGTATCGCCAACTCGCTATAGCGGATTAGTTTCTCTTTTAAAAATCGCTTTAAATCCAAATCTAGATTTTTACTACAAGAGAAATATTATGAATAATGTTTGTTTTCGATGGTCTCTGATGGCCGTCAGCTTTTGCTTTCTTTTATTTAATTCCTTCACCCTTAGCGCTAACAAGCTATCCGAGAAAGATGTAACGGTATTAATAAATAAAACGTTAGCCGTATTTTCAGAAAGCTATATTGATGTTGCCGCTACCCCTTACGTAGTTTCAGTAATTAACGAACGGCTAAAGCAGGGAGCATATAAAGAAGTCTCCACACTGAAGGATTTTGCAGAAGTAATTGGACGTGACATACGCAACATTTCTGGTGATGTTCACTTGAGCCTTATGTTGCAAAATCCTAACGAGCCGCTAACCCATATCCTTCCTCAAAAAGGCGGGCGACTTTCATATAACCATGCTTTTGAAGAAGTGAAGTACGTTCACGACAATATCGGATATCTGAAATTTAATAAGTTCCACCCTTCGGATGAAGCGCTTAAAACAGCCGATACTGCCTTCGCATTTCTGCGCAGTAGTGACGGCTTAATTATAGATATGCGGGACACTGTTGGAGGCTCACCTTATCTTGTTCAGCATATGCTGAGCTATTTTATTGAAGGTGGCAAAGTGCTTTGGTCAGTAGAGACAAATGACCAAAGTCACAAAGACGTCATTAAGGTTGATACTTCACCTGTCCACAAGCGTTTCCTAAACAATTATCCAGTTTGGCTACTAACTAGCAATTCAACGGCTAGCGCATCAGAATTGTTCGCAGGAGTTTTACAAGACTATGGAAAAGCAAAAGTAGTTGGAAGTGTGACCGCTGGTGCCGGGTACTACGTCGGCGTAAGAAGAATAACCGAAGAGCTTACTTTTCGAATTTCGTTGGCTAAACCTTTACTACCAAACTCTAACGAGAACTGGGAAAGGGTCGGTATAACTCCTGACATTGAGGTTGAATATGTGGATGCGTTTGACATCGCTTTACTTGATGCAATAAGGGCCAAATAGGTTCTTACGATAGCCCAAGAGATTCTCTTGGGCTATTTAATCTCCGAATTAAAGCCTATAATTCATTCAACATCACTCATTAAAAGCTATTGACCGTTAGCGAATTACTCATTACTGCCGCCATTTTTTCATGGAGCTAATGTCCGGTATATGTACAAAGGGGCTACAAAAGTAGCCCCATACAACCTAAACTTCCATAGATTCCGATATTTCCAACGCGTCGTCTACCTCAATGCCCAAGTAGCGGACAGTGCTCTCTAACTTTTTATGGCCCAGCAAGAGTTGTACAACCCGAAGATTTTTCGTCTTCTTGTAAATCAGATAGGGCTTGGTTCTGCGCATTGAATGGGTGCTGTAGAGCGATGTATCTAAACCAAGTTTTTTAATCCATCCGTGAAAGATGCGATTATATTGTCTAGTTGATATGTGCTCAGCGTCATGTATCCGCGACTTAAAAAGATAGTCAGGTGCTTTCAATCCGGCTTTATTTACCCAAGCCATGATCGACTCTCCGGTGTTTGGTGTTATTTCAAATTGGACAGGACTACCTGTTTTTTGTTGAACGACATGCGTGCGTCTCAGAACTGAACGTCCGCAAACAACATCTGAAACCTTGAGTTTAACGAGATCACAACCTCGTAATTTGCTATCAAGCCCAAGGTTGAACAATGCGAGATCACGAGTCCGTCCTTCAAGCTCTAAGCGAATCCGGATACCCCATATATGTGATATCTGAAGAGGCTTTTTCTGACCGATAATACGATTTTTGTTCCAAGGTGTATGGATTTTAATTGCCATGAGTTGTCTCCTGTATAATAGGAGACTTAAGTATGGCATTCTAATTGACAGGCGCACTTAGACAAACAGCAGACGTTCAACGCTGAGTGAAGGGGCGGCTGTAAAGCCGTCCCGGCACGGAGCGCCCTTGCTTGCACGTCTTGTTATGAATTTGCCTCAAAACCTGACAATGCTCGCGCGTTTCATATCAACTACCCCATTATGCATTGGGACACCTTCATCTAATAGCTGCGACACTTGACCGTTCGGGTCGGCAAGTTTTCCGCTCTCAGGAATAACGCGATTAGTTAACAAGGCGTTAGTCGGCTCTGCGCTGACGGCAGCTTTAAGCATAGCGGTTACGGCCTGTGTACCCATGGGATTACCAAAGGCCCATAGCGCAATTTCCTTGTAAGTGGTCACCTTACCTGGAGGAACATCATTTTGTATTTTTATAAGTGTGTCTTCCCAGTTCATGCTCGATCTCTCAAAGATTCATAACATTTAAATGATGCGGCCCCTAAGAACAGCATATTTATTTTTTAGGTTCTTTTGCTTGCAGACGCTTTTTGATTTCCATCGACATACCATATGTCGGATGCTTTACCATGTTCTTTTATGAAGTCATTTCTTATTTTCTGCACCGCACCATATTTTTTACCAATCCCACCAACGTCGATAATTAGAAATACACCTAAATCAGTGTCATCAGCCTTTTTATAAATTTCTAATTGCTTTTCATATCCATGAACCAAACTACCGTTGTTGGATAATTTAACTTCGACCACTAATCTCGAATCGAACCCCTGAGAAAGCTTAAAGTCTACAGGTCCATTACCCGAATCTGCTTCCGGAGTTAAATCAATATTGTTAGCCTTGCAATAACTGTAAGCAACAGCAAAGAAAAGCCGTTGAGATGCTTTCTCCTTTCTAGGCTTCCCATTCTCATCCCAAAGCTCTTTCCATAGCCCCTTGTTCTCTATTAAATCTTGGAATTGGTTTAGTATTTTATTAACTACTTCTACAACTTCATCAGCGCTCAGCTTTCTATCGGCATAGCTAGAAAGGTCGTAGGGGTAGTCTCTCGGGATCTGGTTTAGTAACACGATCCAAAATGACTCACCATTTCTATCATTTTTAAAGTCATATGGCGTAGGTTCTACTTCACGAATCATATCCATTACTTGTTGGAACGCTTCTTTACTTCTGAGAGCAGCTTTTTTGAGTATCTGCTTCTGCTTTTTGGTCATTGTTGCCCAGATTTCGCCGACATGATCATTTACCCGTTCTCTAAGTTCTTCATTTTCTCTGACAACGCTGGATATATCACTCCAATCAGAAGCAATTGGCAAATCACGTACTATATCATTTGGTACAAATATTAAAGGCTGATCTGAATACGGATTAACTACCAAGTTATAGTTATTGGTTCCGACTTTAAATTGTTTCGTCGGAATTTTTAGTGTTTTATTGACTCTGTCCGAGAATGAAATCAAGTCAGACAGAATAATGTTGGTTGTCATATCACTGATTCGATCAGGCCCAATACCTTCCTCGAATAAAGCTAAAGCCATAAATAGGTCTATATCATCCACGCCAAGCGCGACAATCTGAGAAGCAGTATCAAGTGTGCTAGAGATTAAATCCTTTCCAAAGCCTGAACCCTTTACGGTTGTGCCATACCCCAAACAAGTCCAGCTAATTTCTGAGAAACGGAAAAGTCTTTTTGCATTACGCCATGGAACATCATCTACAGCTTTAGATACGGACAAAAGCTTGATGATTTTTTCAAAGCGCTCCCTATATGATTGATAAGCCCCAGCACTAATCTCCTTATGAGCACTTCCTTTCAATAACAGTGGATCTATAAAGACCAATGTATCGGTATTCAGCAGCACGTTTACAACTCCAAGCTTGTCCAGAACGGCAACATCTACACCGAATTCACTCGAAATCGTGGCTGGATTTTTTATTTTTCCCATTTCCGAATCCTTGATTATTTGAGGGGCTGCGAGAACCTAACTTTAAGCTTTGGGGCGTAGGCACGGGGCTATAATCGCGAAGCGGCCCCGTGTTTGCGTCCCAGCGAACGAAGTGAGTGACAATAGCGTTTTGTTAGCAGTCATATGTTCCTACAGGGCAGTTTGTTGGTCTTGAGCTGTTCCATGCGGTCACTAGTTTTTCTTTATTCTTTGAATGCCATTTTTTAATATTTTTAAAATACTTTCTCAATCCGTTGTTTGGGTGAAGAGGAGATGCGTCCAACAAAGAGAAACTATTTTCTTCTTCGCCATACTTTACGTGAAAATGAGGTGGTGGGTGTTCTTTTGCGTATATATGAAAACTGTATCCACCGTTTCGGGCTATAAGCTGCTTTTTAATCGAGAATACTTCATGGATACCATCATTTTCCTCTTTGAGTTTGATGATAGGACCGCTATCTAAACTTTCTCCGAGTTCATCGATACACGAATCATTAAAATCTACGATGAACAATTTTATCCTCCTTGACTGCTAACATTTAAATGATGCGGACCCTAAGTACCGTATATTAATTTTTATCATACTGGGCTTGCTCCCGCGATCCCATGTTGTGGCTGCGCTGGCATCACAGTTAATATTTTGCGAACCTATTTATATGCGAACCATAGTTCGCATATAGAGGAATCACTATTGGAATAGTACAGCTTTACGCCACCAAGTCATACACTTAGGCGTTCACAAAACTGGTTAGTGAGAAAATAAAGCGAATCGACGCTCAAAGCGGCACCCTGAGCGGCAGCAATACGTACACAGAAGCCCTACAAGCCCACAGGCACCTTGAGACAAGGAGCGAACGCTCGAGTGTTTATTTACGATATGCGATAAAATTAGTGAAAACAGGCTATTAGCAATATCTTATATTTTCCAATTCAGTAATGTTCTCATTGATTGAAATCAACTGTAAAGTTCTGTTAGTGTCTAGAGCTACCAATATAAAAAGGAATTTGGAGATTAGCATGATTGAGGTTTATCGAGAATTTCTGAAATAACTCTTCTACATGAGCAAGTAACAACCACTAAGGATGGTTTCAATCTAAATGGGAATTCTAGATTACTACTTTCGGACTGCGAAATATGAACATCTTCGACTCAATGGCTCTCACACAGTGGTCATATTTGTTCATGGAATCTTAAGTCATACGAGGAAGGCATTCTTACAAAGCAGTGGGAACGGATACTTTTGGGATTTGCTGACAGGTAATCCACCATTTGATGAATTCGATTTTGGTTTGTTTTCTTATGGTAAAGTTGACGTATCGTTTCTTTTAGAACTGGAATATCCCGTTAATAATCTTATGAGAATATCTCGTGAGCTTAACGGTTATATATCTGAATACAAAAATGTTCTGTTTATCGCTCATAGCCAAGGCGGGCTTTTAGCAAAAACCTACGCTTCGTTATTTTACGAGGAGCAGGGGATTCATTTGCTTACTCTACATACCCCGCACCGAAATAAAAGCTTTTCTGTTATGAGGTTTAACGGCAGTGATTTGTGGGATAAAGATGCCTGTTACCACGTACCACATATTTTTTGCGGCAGTGTTGCCGATACAAAAATAGTTAAGCCCGACAATGCTTTCGAAACCCTTCATGACAGAAAGTATTTATCGAAAAATATAGACAAAATTCGCCTTGGTCATTCTCACTTAAGCACAAGCCCCGACCTTGAATTATTGAGAATGTACTTTCAAGACATTTTACATTTCAAGCATTCCGGCTTGTCCCGAGAGTTTTACGACACATCAAAATCAACACACGGCAATCTGAGTGGAGAGTCGATTATTGAACTCATGTATTCTCGGTCTGAAGCCAAATTACTAACTGCGATTTCAAAGTATGATATTACGAAGACGGTAGCTAATCCATGGAAAGAGCTACTGGAAAACGGAAAAGATTTATTCAACCTTCTAGAACGGCCTTCAAGCAACATTTTGATATTATCAACTGGATGTTCGGTGAATTTCATCACGAAATATCTTGTGACGTATCTGGCTAAAAACGCTCACATTAGAGTCAGTAATCTTGATTGCGGTGGAGATTCTTTAATCAAGTCCAATACCCACATGTGTAATTGGCTGCTTGATAAAAGATATTCCGAACCAAATCCCTACAAACATCTCCCGTTTGATGTTTCAGATTTTAGACGAGGAAGCTTAGTAGAGAACGAAAAATTTTTAAATTACTTTATTAATCTACTGATTAAACGAAACTTTTCAATAAGATTTACTTACGAAGCTGGGACATACAAGGCTCAACTCAAAGACTTTTATGTTGAGGCTGCGAAAGATTTTAGGAGGGTTATTTCGCGTGGTATTTACGAAGAATGTCTGCAAACAAAAAATATCGGAATAGAGAGATTCGAGAAAGTCATCACCCAATTCATTGCCTCTACAAAAAAATTACCAGAAAAGAAAAACACCTACAGGTTAATTTATTCAATATTAAAGAAGCAAATGAACTCAGTGGGGCAAGAAATTAATATAAAAGGAGCCGAGGTTATAATCTCTAAACTATATCGAAGTGATGGTGACACATACTGGCTAGACAAATATTGGGGACAATTATTTGATTTTCAGAGCCTTGAAAAGGCTATCATATAACTAGGCCGGTAGCACTGCTCGATACGATTGTGGATGTTTCTAAAAACGCTGTCGGTTACTTCGACTTTTAAGTCCAATATTGGGTGATATTTATAGGCCGCTATCTAATCAATGAGCGTCTGCATCACGTACACAGTTGCCATGCAAATCACTCAAAATCAACGACGGATAATGGTACTGAGCAAAAGCTCAGACATCATTAGGCTAAGGCGACAAGTCACACTGCTAAAATTCGCATATGGTTAGTAATAAAACCTCAGAGCTTGTTGAAAGTTTGCTTCCTCTTAATAAATACCTTGATAAGAACCTATATAAATAAGTAGTGCTAAAAATAGTTGGTTTTAGTTGAATTTAATATTGCTGGAATTTTTTCGTATTAAACTAAAACCCACATTTTTGTCTATGACAGCGTGTCTGCGCTTGTCATTTATGTTTAGGTGTATATACTTACAGGAACTGTATAGACAGACAGGTCTTTTATGCGCCCACTCACAGCTCGACAAACTGAAGTTTTAGAACTTATAAAATCAAACATGCAAGAAACGGGAATGCCGCCTACGCGTGCAGAAATAGCCCGTCACCTAGGTTTTAGGTCTGCTAACGCTGCTGAAGAACATCTAAAGGCACTTGCGCGTAAAGGCGTTATTGAAATTTTGCCAGGAACGTCTCGCGGTATCAAACTGACTGTTCCTATTGAAGAAGAAGTGGTTGAAGAGGAAGGATTACCGTTAATTGGTAGAGTCGCCGCTGGTGAGCCTATTCTTGCTCAAGAGCACGTAGAGTCGCACTATAAAGTGGATCCTGCCCTATTCCAGCCTCACGCAGACTTTTTGCTTCGCGTAAACGGCATGAGTATGAAAGACATTGGCATTCTAGATGGCGACTTGCTAGCGGTACATCGCACGACCGACGTCCACAACGGCCAAGTAGTAGTAGCAAGAGTTGACGAAGACGTGACGGTGAAGCGACTAGAAAGACGTGGTAGAGAAGTATTACTTCATGCTGAAAACGATGAGTTTTCGCCTATTAAAGTCGACTTGGCAAACGAGCCGTTTGCTATTGAAGGTATTGCCGTTGGCGTTATTCGAAACGCCGACTGGATGTAGCCTTTTATGACGTTATTGTGGAAGCGGCTCTATAGCCGCTTTTTTTAGCACTTAAGTTTGTTTATATGCTTAATAAAACCACTGTTAGCTAAGACTTTCAGTGGTTATAAATGCCATTGATATATTTCTATATCTGATAAAAATTCTCACACGCTTTATATCTAATATTAGCAAGGCATTACATACTATATGGCCTTGGTCCTGTGTGAAATTTGTTCAATTTCTCGCGGTTAACGGTTGATTTTTAGAAACTAAATGTTGTTTTCCGTTACAAGAGAACCGGTGTAGTTTTCACTACAAATAAACTGACTACCCCCCTGATTTACCTCGCTTCACACTGCATCACAGAACCCACTGCTCAAACAGCGTTAGATTAAATTTTAACCATCTCATTAAATTTTTAACAGAAAAGACTAGACGGAACGTCATTATTGCGCAATTCTTATACAAGCTTTAACAAAATAATAACAATGACTTTGAATTCAATTTACAAATCGATGTATTGAGTTAATCGTTCACAAACCACTTGGTAGAGACTGCGCATAACAACATTTGGCGTTAATGGTTCTACCATTACGGAGGTGCTGAGTGAAATCACTAAAGACCGCGACTGCAAAATGGTGTGCAAGTGTACCATTTTTGTTTTTTTCTCAATTCCTTTCTGCGCAAGAGGCGGCTGAAGAATTGTCTTCGCTCAACCTTAGACGGGGCGCTACCGATATAAGTGGCCAGGTGTACGACCTGCACATGCTTATGTTCTTTATTTGTGTAGCCATCGCTGTAGTTGTGTTTGGCGTCATGTTTGCCTCCATGTACCTGCACAGAAAATCCCGTGGCGCAAAGCCTGCGAATTTCCACGAAAATGTGAAAGTGGAAATTGCATGGACAGTGGTTCCATTCCTTATCCTAATTTTTATGGCCGTACCCGCAGCTAATACGCTTATTGCCATGGAAGATACATCTGAAGCTGACATGACCGTGCTAGTCACGGGGTCGCAGTGGAAATGGCACTACAAGTATATGGACAGCGATGTTGAGTATTACTCCTTACTGGCTACTCAGCGCGAACAAATTCAAAACAAATTCACAAAAACCGACAATTATTTATTAGAAGTCGATCGTCCTTTGGTTATACCAACAGGGCAGAAGGTACGGTTTTTGATCACGTCAGATGATGTTATCCACTCGTGGTGGGTACCCGATTTTGCCGTTAAAAAAGATGCTAACCCTGGTTTCATCAACGAAGCATGGGCAAAGGTGAATGAGCCTGGTGTATATCGAGGCCAGTGTGCAGAGCTGTGTGGTAAAGATCACGGGTATATGCCGGTGGTGGTCATTGCGAAAGAACCTGCAGAGTTTAACGCATGGATGGGCGAGCAAGAAGAGCGCGTTCGCCAAGCTAAAGAAGAAGAGCAACGCCTACTATCAATGAATATGTCTATGGATGAACTGATGACAGAGGGCGAGCGTGTATACAACGCAACATGCGCGGCGTGTCATATGCCAAATGGCGAAGGTTTACCGGGCGTTTTCCCTGCGCTTAAAGGCAGCAAGATGGCATTGGAAGATCAGCAAGGGCACATTGAAATAGTGCTTCACGGTAAGGCCGGAACGGCAATGCAGTCGTTCAGCAAAATGCTAAGCCTAAAAGAAATTGCAGCGGTTGTTACTTATGAGCGAAACGCATGGGGTAATAACACCGGCGACATGGTTCAGGCTAAAGATGTCAACGCCGCAGCGTCAGGAAACTAGGAGCGAGTTATGAGTAAAGCAACTGAAGTAATTTCGCCAGATACCTCTGTGCATCACGATGAGCATGAGCACCACGACCACATACCTAAGGGCATTACGCGGTGGCTGTTTACAACGAATCACAAAGATATAGGTACTCTGTACCTCTGGTTTGCCTTCATCATGTTTTTGGTGGGCGGCGCCATGGCAATGGTTATCCGTGCGGAGCTTTTCCAACCCGGGTTGCAAATTGTCGAACCAAACTTCTTTAACCAGATGACCACCGTTCACGGGCTTATTATGGTCTTTGGTGCCGTAATGCCGGCCTTTACAGGTTTGGCTAACTGGCTAATACCAATGATGATAGGCGCGCCAGACATGGCGCTTCCCAGAATGAACAACTGGAGCTTTTGGATTTTGCCAGGAGCGTTCTTAATTCTACTTAGCTCGTTATTTATGGAAGGTGGCGGTCCGGCATTTGGTTGGACTTTCTATGCTCCGCTATCAACAACGTACAGTGGTGATTCTACCGCGCTATTTGTGTTCTCTGTTCATATCATGGGTATCTCTTCAATAATGGGAGCGATAAACGTTATCGTCACCATATTTAATATGCGTGCCCCAGGTATGACGTGGATGAAAATGCCTTTGTTCGTATGGACATGGTTGATTACTGCGTTCTTGCTTATCGCCGTTATGCCTGTACTCGCCGGTGCGGTGACAATGGTTCTGACGGACAAGTTTTTTGGTACGAGCTTCTTCGATGCCGCCGGTGGCGGAGACCCGGTCATGTTCCAGCATATTTTCTGGTTTTTCGGTCATCCGGAAGTGTACATAATGATATTGCCCGCTTTTGGTATTATTTCTCAAATTGTGCCAACGTTTTCACGAAAACCGCTGTTTGGTTACGCCTCTATGGTATACGCAACGGCTTCGATTGCACTGCTGTCTTTCGTAGTGTGGGCTCACCATATGTTTACTACGGGTATGCCGGTATACATGGAAATGTTCTTTATGTTCGCCACCATGCTTATCTCTGTGCCGACGGGTGTGAAAGTATTCAACTGGGTAGCCACAATGTGGCGAGGCTCGCTGTCATTTGAAATGCCAATGATGTTCGCCATTGCGTTTATCGTGCTATTCACTATTGGTGGCTTATCGGGACTCATGCTGGCGATAACACCTGTAGATTTCCAATACCATGACACTTACTTCGTGGTTGCGCATTTCCATTATGTCTTGGTTACTGGCGCGGTTTTTTCCATTATGGCGGCGGTGTATTACTGGCTGCCTAAGTGGACGGGCAAGATGTACAACACCACGTTGGCAAAATGGCATTTCTGGTGCTCGTTAGTATCGGTAAATGTGCTGTTTTTCCCCATGCACTTTGTTGGTTTGGCAGGTATGCCACGCCGAATCCCAGACTATGCACTTCAGTTTGCCGACTTTAATAAGTGGATAAGCCTAGGCGGTTTTGCCTTCGGTTTATCACAACTTATTTTCTTAGCACTATTGATTAAAGCGTGTAAGAAGCAAGGTGAACCAGTATCGGCCCAGGTGTGGGACGGTGCAGAAGGACTCGAGTGGGAAATACCATCTCCAGCCCCCTATCACACATTTGAAACACCCCCACTAGTGAAGTAAGTGTGAAGTGAGTATTGGGCTTAGTGGTGCAAGGGGACGACATGTTTTACTCCCCTTGCCTGCCAAGTGATTCAGGTCTCAACCGGAGGCAAAGTGTATGACGCAAGCAAGTGCAAACAATAAAATGGTCGTGAAATTAATTGCCATTGTTATTGGTATGTTTGGATTCGGCTTTGCTCTAGTACCACTTTACGATGTGTTTTGTGATATTGCAGGCATCAACGGAAAAACAGAGGGAAGTGCAGCGGTTTATCAATCGGTAGAGATTGATGAAAGCAGAGAAGTGACCGTTGAGTTCATCACTCGCACGAACACCGGAATGCCGTGGGAGTTTCGAGCAGAAACCAAGCGAATCAAAGTACACCCAGGCGAATTGAACACAGTGTCCTTTTACGTTCGCAATCCAGCTTCAAGCAATATCATTGCTCAGGCAATACCGTCGGTATCCCCTGGCACTGCCGCTATTTACCTTAACAAAACAGAATGCTTTTGCTTTAACCAACAGCCTTTACAGGCTGGAGCAGAAGCCTATATGCCTATGCAGTTTTACGTAGATCCACAGCTTCCAGAAGAAATAACGTTTTTTACATTGCAGTACACACTCTATGACGTCACCGCGAGAGCAAGTGACCTAACAACTAAACCGAATCCTTTTATGGAATCGTCAGCACAAAGCGGCGAATAGCCCATTAAGGATAAGGAGATAATGATGCAGCAAGAATATCAAAAATATTATGTACCCGCGCAAAGTCCGTGGCCCATCGTAGGTGCGATTGCCCTGTTTTTAATTGCAGTCGGGGCCGGTAACTTTGTGGTTGAAGCAACGAAGGGCGAAAGCGGTTACGGCAGCTATATACTGCTTGCCGGTATTGTCGTTTTACTTGTCATGCTGGTGGGATGGTTTAAGAACCAAATTGATGAATCGATGGCGGGCTTGTACAGCGACCAGTTAGGTCGTTCGTATCGACAGGGAATGAGTTGGTTCATCTTCTCTGAGGTGATGTTTTTCGGCGCATTTTTTGGTGCGTTGTATTACGCCCGATTTATTGCAGTACCCTGGCTTGGCGGCGATTCTAACAACGCCATGACCAATGAAGTACTGTGGCCTGGGTTTGAAGCTATGTGGCCATTGGTAAGCACACCTGGCGGCATATCTACCCAAGAAATGAGCCCGGGGGGCCTACCTACCATTAATACCATTATTCTGCTTATCTCATCGGTAACGCTGCACTTTGCACACGTGGGACTAGAGCAGAACAAACGCAAGCAACTTACCGTTATGCTGGGTATTACCATTTTGCTTGGCTGCGGGTTCTTGTTCCTACAGGTTGAAGAGTATATCCATGCCTACCGCGACCTAGGGTTAACGCTGCAATCAGGTATTTACGGCAACACCTTCTTTATGCTCACCGGGTTTCACGGCATGCACGTTACCCTTGGCACCATTATTCTTATTGTGATGTTTTTTAGAGTATTGAAAGGTCATTTTACGCCTAAAGAGCACTTTGCCTTTCAAGCGGGAAGTTGGTATTGGCACTTCGTTGATGTGGTGTGGGTAATGTTGTTTATTTTCGTTTACGTGCTGTAGGTAGGGTTAAGCGCTGCTGCGTCTTAATGTGTATGCCTATGGAAATGGCAACGATAATGAAAACGAGAAAAAGCGCCAAACCTCAGTAAGGTCGGGGGTTTGGCGAAATAACCCCGGTACTAATGGCAATTAGTATTAGCACAACAATGATGACTGAGGTGAAAACCCGTCGACCTATATATTTGCTCATTGGCCCGTCTTTTGGATCGTTTTTCATCATCACGCGCATGGCCATGAAAAGATTAACAATCATAAACAGTACCAGAGCGACAAGAATTATTTTTATTAACATAACCATCTCTTCTTTTATTATTTGTTTTGGTTGGAGCTGTTAAACATGCCACAACGTTCACAGTTTTTAATTCCCTGGTTACTCACCGCGCTTAGTGTTGCGGCGATGTGCGGCCTCGGGTTTTGGCAACTGGAACGCATGGTGGAAAAACAGCAACGTTTAGCTAGCATAGCGCAAAAGCAAAGCAATGAAAGCCTCTCGTTAATTGATGCCCTATCACAAGAAGACCCTAGAGATATCCCCATTAACTTTGTGGGAACGCCAGACAGTACGCGCCCCCTATTGCTTGATAATCAAATTCACGAACAGCAGGTTGGCTTTGATGTATTCGCCCCTGTGTCAACGAATGCGGGTTGGATCTTGGTGAATTATGGTTGGATAGCTGCCCCTGACCTTCAGCGCACTATTCCTGAAGTAAACCTGCCTAACGACAACAAGGAATTTGAGGGAGTCATAACCGTACCCGGCAGTAACCCCCTTATCACAGAAACGAATGTTAATTTTTCTCAGTTTCCCGCACTTATTCAACAGGTAGCGTTCGCGTCGTTAAGTCAGAGTTTAAACATCAAACTTCTTCCTTACGTTGTAGAGCTTACTTCACAAGACTCGGCTTTTGTTCGCGATTATAAGCCGGTAGTTATGCCTCCAGAAAAACACTTAGGGTATGCGGTGCAATGGTTCGGTTTAGCCATTGCAGCAGCTGCAATAGGTGGGTTTGCAATCAGTAAAAAAGGACGTATTCATGAGTAATACTACATCCAAAAAAACACTAATAATTATGGTCGCTGTATTTGTGCTCCCCGTGGTGTTAGCAAAGCTCGCCCTAGAAAACGATTGGTTTAACAAAGCCTCAACGAATAAGGGCGCACTGCTTGAACCCACTATTAATTTAACGACCTTGCTAGAAGACAGTTCACCCACGTGGCGTCTTTTGTACGTCATGCCCGCGCAGTGCGATTCGCGCTGTGAAAATGCACTTTTCAGTATTAATCAAGTGTGGTTAGCGCTGGGCAAAGAGTCTGACCGCGCCCAAGCATTAGTGTTGGCTACACCAACGAGTGACGCTAACGCGCTAGCTTCTCTTGTGGATTATCCAAACGTTGCCACGCTGTCGGTAGATGATACTGCGCAACTCGCGTCTCAAAGTGTGTACGTGGTAGATACGCTTAATAACGCCATGCTTTTTTATCAAATTAGCGACGATAAAGAAGAAGCGGTGATGGAAAGTCGCAATATGTTAGCCGATATCAAAAAACTGCTTAAATTGTCTCGCATAGGGTGATAGTTATGAAAAAGCTCACGTTATTCAGTCTCTTTTTAGCCGCAGTCGTTATTATTCTCGGGGCATATACCCGCCTTACCGACGCCGGTTTGGGCTGTCCAGATTGGCCCGGCTGTTACGGCAATCTGACGGTGCCCCTGAGTGATGAAAAGGTGGATGCGGCAAATGCCGCTTATCCCGAAAGGCCGGTAGAGGCCTTCAAGGCATGGAACGAAATGATACATCGTTATTTTGCCGGCACCTTAGGTTTGTGCATTGCCGCTATTGCGTTTATCGCTTTCAGGCAGCGCAAGCAAGGCACCCCTTTTAAATTGCCTTTACTGCTGCTGGGGCTTGTTACCTTTCAAGCTGCACTGGGTATGTGGACAGTCACTCTTAATTTGCTGCCAGTGGTTGTTATGGGCCACTTATTAGGTGGTTTCAGCGTGCTTTCCTGTTTGTTTCTTTTATATTTACGACTGCGAGAAGCTGACACTAGCACCAGCACAGTTTCACAAAGCACAGTCTCAAAAAGCACAGTTTCACAAGAGCCAGTTTCTATGGGCTCAGCTGAGCAAGTCGCGTCGCCTTCAGTGGCCGGCCTTTCACGGATGAAAACTTTCGCATTGTTTGGTGTGGGTGTGCTTGTGATTCAAATTGCACTTGGAGGGTGGACATCAGCGAACTACGCCGCGTTGGCGTGCACTGATATGCCTATTTGTGAAGAAGGATGGCAAAGTCGACTTGATTTTGCAGGCGCATTCAGTGTTCCAGAAGCAGAGAACTATGAGTTTGGCGCACATGATTATGGTGAGCGAGCAACGATGCACATAGTGCATCGGGCCGGAGCACTGTTTACCTTTTCATATCTACTGGCCTTAGGGCTCACACTCGTTTTCAAACACGGTGCTTCTCTGCAGCTAAAGCGCGTTAGCGCGATAATGATTGGCTGCCTGTTTGCGCAAGTTGCTTTAGGGGTTAGCAATGTGGTGTTCGCTTTGCCATTAGCCGTGGCGGTATTACACAACGCGTTTGCCGCTATATTGCTTTTATCCTTACTGTGGATAGTTTTTTCACTGATTAATCACACGTCAGCTGCACCTACTTATGATTTGTCAGTGAATGCAGCTCGTCATACAACGTTATCGTCTCACGCTTTACCACATGCCCTATCTAAAGCCACAGGAGGTCTTCATGGCTAAATCAGCCTCTCTTCAATCTCGAGTCACCCGTTCACACAATGCTGTATCGTGGAAAGATTATTATGAAATGACAAAACCGAATGTGGTGATGTTACTGCTACTGACTGCGCTAGTGGGAATGTGCTTAGCAACGCCTACGTGGGTAGATGCGCTTACCCTAGTCAGTGGTTTAGCCGGCATTGGAATGTTGTCTGCTTCGGCAGCGGTAATTAACCATGTAGTCGATCATAAAATAGATAGCGTAATGGCACGCACCTTTAATCGGCCGGTGGCAAAAGGAAAGGTAAGTATCAACAATGCCCTGTGGTTTGCCGGTATATTAGGCGCGGTAGGCTTTGTGGTATTGGCGGTTTTTGTCAATATGCTGACTGCGTGGCTAACCCTCGCCAGCTTAGTGGGTTATGCCTTCGTGTATACTATGTACTTAAAGCGGGCAACGCCGCAAAATATTGTTATTGGTGGTCTGGCAGGGGCTGCACCTCCACTTCTTGGCTGGACCGCAGTAACGGGTGAAATTCATGCACACGCACTGCTCTTAGTGCTTATTATATTCACCTGGACACCGCCGCATTTTTGGGCGCTGGCTATTCATCGAGAAAAGGACTATGCCAAAGCAAAAGTGCCTATGCTACCCGTAACCCACGGTGTAGATTTCACTAAAACGTCAGTGTTGCTGTATACCGTTTTACTAGGGTTGGTGTGCCTCCTGCCCTACTTAACCGGCATGAGCGATATGATTTATCTTGTTGGTTCTAGTGCATTAAATCTAGGCTTTTTGCTTTACGCTATTAAGTTAAAGTTTGCCGCTGATGATCAAACAGCGATGAAAACTTTTAGGTTCTCAATCATTCATCTCATGGTATTGTTTGTGGTATTGCTACTTGACCATTACATACCAGTGAGTTTATGAATCAAAAGTTTATTGTTGGTGTTGTTGCATTTGTTGCTCTTATAGGCGGTGTTATTGGTGCGCTTTATATAGCACCGCCTAGTACTGACAATGGTGAAACACCGTCTTATTTTAAGGCATATCCGCAACCTCGAGCGGTTGCACCTTTTACGCTTTTACATCACACCGGCGAGGCGTTCACCGAGCAATCATTGAAAGAGCAGTGGAGTTTAGTGTTTGTGGGCTATACCTTTTGCCCCGATATTTGCCCTACGACCATGGCTGAGTTAAACGGAATCTACCCACAGCTGCAGCAGATAGAAAGCACCTATCCTGTGCGTGTCGTGTTTATCTCAATTGACCCTAAAAGAGACTCTTTAGATAGACTTTCTGAGTATGTAGGCTATTTTAATAAAGGGTTTATTGCGGTGACAGGTGAGCATAAGTCGTTATTTCCGTTAGTCAGAAACCTTGGCATGATGTACGCCGTTTCTGAAAGTACAGATAACCCGAATTACCTCGTAGACCACAGCGCTTCAATTGTACTTATCGATCCTAAAGGGCGTGCTGTAGGAAGATTTAAACCCACAAGAGAGCCGGGCAAACTATCGATAAGCGATCCTCAGCAAATACTGGCTGATATGCCAATAATTATTGCGAAGTAGTCATATGCAAATCAATATAAGACAGGGTGTGGCATCTGACGCCCCATTCGCGACGCCGTTAATTTTAAGTGCCGCAGAGCCACTGTTAAATGCTATTTTTGGACATGCTAAAGACAAAACGGCGTTGGGCTATTTAACCCATGCGTGGCAGCTCGGTGGCGGGCAGTACGGATTTGAAAATCACTGGGTGGCAGAAAAAGGCAATCAAGTTTTAGGTCTGGTAACTGCGTGGCATAGTAAGCTTGGTGCCGCGTTTGATAGAGCTACCTTAGACAGCATAACGTCGTACTTTACCCTGGATGAAGCTATTACCGTTGTAATGCGCAATCAAACAGTGGCAGTGAATCTAACTCCTCCTAGTAATACCGAATTAATGATTGGTCACTTGGCGGTATCAGAAAACGGCAAACGCCAAGGTATTGGCCGTTCATTAGTGAACGCTATGCAAGTAAAAGCGACTGAACTACAAAAACGTCACATTGTGTTAGATGTGGAAGTATCTAATATCGAAGCCATTCGGTTCTATCAATCCTTAGGCTTTAACGAAGAATCTATCAACAAGGGGTTTATTCGGTTTTATCGCAGTGTGTAACACGCGTTTTTTTAATGAGATGTTGTACATCAACTAGCATGTACAGAGGGCCTTGTTAAAGGCTCTCACTGTTTTAAGCTGTTGTTAATCCGTGCGCTTACTAATCACTGCGTTTGTTAGTCAGGATAGCGCCCATTATCATTTGCCAAGAAAAATGGCATGGAATACCAATAGAAACGACCTGCCATGGTTTTCGACGGTGCGGTGCAGTTTACTCTTGAGCGGCCAACGGGTAGCGGGCTCTCTATGACAAAGCTTACCTTTTCTCCATCCACATGAGTTTTTATATTGTTACCAGAGTAGAAGCAGTTCACTTGGTTTAGGCTAACATCTTCTTCATCTACGGTGAGTGTTATCGTGTCAGATAGGGTATTACTGCGCACTCGTGGCTCAGCATGGGTAGTGTGTACCAACGGCATAGCAAGACTGTTTAACTTGGTTTTCAAGGTTTTGAGGTTTGCGTAAGGCCCCGCAGCTGGGAAGCGAGGTAATGCAAGGAGATTACTGGTTTCACCTACGGCACCAGAATGTTGGCCAAAGCCCACGTAGCCGTTTTCTTCAAGCTTTGCCGTTAGCGCTAAATTATATTCTCCAAATGGATAGGCAAGGTATTTAAGACTAACACCCAATTCAATCTCTATTTTCTTTTCTGCAGCTTCAACATTCTCGAACACGCGCTCAAGCCAGTTCTCATCGGTAAATTCATCATTAAGCATGTGCAAGTGATCAAGGGTGTGATTTGCAAAGATAACGCCTTCACTCTGCATCCTCTTCACTTCTTTCCAAGTAAGCTGTTGCGGTGCTACGCCAATGTCATCTGGGTTAATAAATACCGTATACGAGAAGTCCAATTTCTTCAGAATGGGGTGAGCATTTTCTAAAATATTGGCATAACCGTCATCAAAGGTAATAGCCACAGCATCTCTGGGCAGTGGCTCACCTTCTACAATGGCATTAACAATGTCGGTAAGGGGTAACACCGTGTGATTGTTGGCTATGTACTCCATGTGCGACGTGAAGGTATCCGGTGTCACACTGGTGCTCGAGGGCGTTTGTGTGGAAACATGATGATAAAGCAATATGGCCGCATTGGTCATTTGAGTTGTCGAGGGCGCTTTCTCAGGCGCACCTTCCTTTATCGAACTGTCTTTTATAGTGCTTTGCTCTGTCTTAGTTTCAGATGCTGAAGAGTCAGTGGGTGAATAGGCAAAGACGCAGTGAAATGACAGCAGCGTCAAAAGTGCAATGCAGGCACCCAGGCCACCGAGTGCTGCGAATGAGGATTTACGCTCTCTGTTCAGCGTTATTAGCATGGTACACTTCTCCTTATTGAACCTAATTTCAGTCTATGTTTGAGAGCCTTGATGTCAATTGCCACCAAACAGCCAAAGCCGTTATGGTTTGATCATACACGTTTGCTTGCGCTTGCGCTGCCCATGATCTTGGCCAATATTACCACACCGCTTCTTGGTTTAGTCGATACCGCGGTACTAGGGCATATGCAAATACCTGCCATGCTAGCAGGGGCATCTATCGGTGCGCTTATTCTTACTCAAATTTACTGGGTTTGTGGCTTTTTACGTATGTCTTCCACAGGCTTAAGTGCACAAGCGAAAGGAAGCGAAGCCCCTAAAGTGGAGTCTGCCAAAGTACTTTGGCAGACCATTGCCTTTTCTTGCATCCTCGGTCTTATTATTTTGCTACTACAGCAGCCCATACTGCATGCTGGCCTAGCGTTAACTCAGCCAAATGACAGTGTGGCGAGCTACCTGAATGCGTATTTTAGTACTCGGGTTTGGGGCGCTCCAGCAGCCATGCTTAATTTAGTGTTAATAGGCTGGCTGGTGGGGCAGCAAAAAACCAAGCAGGTAATGATTATTCAAATAATAGGTAATTTGCTTAATGCTGGATTGGATATCGCTTTTGTCTACGGGCTTGGCTTTTCCGTGGCCGGTGTTGCCCTTGCAAGTGTCATTGCTGAGTACAGCATGATGGCGATGGCACTTTATCTTGCCCTTTATCAAGTGAAGGGCGTGCATGTCGCGCGAGTTTGGTTTAACCGCGCAGCGCGCAGAGTGTTAATGAAGCTCAATGGGGATATGTTAATTCGCAATTTGGCATTACAAGGTTGTTTAGCATTCTTAACTATTCAAGGGGCGCGATACGGCGAAACATCAGCCGCCGTTAACGCTATTTTAATGCAGTTCTTCGTACTGATTGCGTTAGGGCTAGATGGCATCGCCTATGGTGTTGAAGCACTTATCGGCGAGGCAAAAGGGGCGAAAAACGCCGATGAAATTAAGCGAAGAACCTATCAAGGGCTATTTTGGTCTTCATTGTTTGCTATTGCCTATAGCGTGGTTTTCTATGCTTTCGGCGACGGGATTATCCGTTTGCTGACGGAACATGGCGACATCGTCGACGCTGCGCTACCCTACCTTCCTCTAATGGTGCTACTGCCCATATTGGCGCACTGGTGCTTTTTATTTGACGGCGTATTTGTTGGGCTAACAAGAGCATCGTCCATGCGCAATACTATGGTTATTAGTGCACTTGGCGTGTATTTTCCAATATGGTTTTTTACTCAGCAAGCGGGCAATACAAGTTTGTGGTACGCACTTATTGCTTTTCTGTTTGCAAGGGGCATAACGTTAGGTGCAAGCTTTTATCGATTAGCAGCTAACGACACACTGTGTAAAAGTGATTCGTAGCTAGCAACAAATAGGGTTTGCGCCGTAAGGATAGGCGCAGTAAGAGCATGCTCACTGCGCATAAGTCATTACAGCGCTACTTTTTAATGATATGGGTGGCGCAAAGTTTATTACCCGTTGGGTCACGTAAATAAGCAAGGTACAGCTGACGGTCGTCGTTTCCGCGAATGCCTGGTGGGTCTTCACACACTACGCCACCGTTTTCGCTACCTACCTTAAACCATTCATCAACCAATTCTGGCGAGCTCGCTGCTAAGCCTATTGTAGAGCCGTTGCCATGAGTCGCTTCTTCGCCATTAATGGGTTTTGTCAGTGCTAATATCCCTTTTGGCGTGAAATAGAATAAGCGACCGTGCTCATCATAAACGCCGGCGTCATAACCAAAAACGGCTAACGTGGCATCATAAAACTTTTTAGATGCGTCTAGGTCGTTTGCACCTATCATTAAATGGCTAAACATGGTGTATCCTTTTTTATTATCAAAAATTAAGCGATGAGAAGCTAAGCTATCTGAAAGCTGTCTATACATCAACGGCAAAATCGACGGCTGCGGCAGCGTGTATTGCAGTTGTATCGTAAAGGCGAATTGCGGTATGACTTTGTTGCACTAGCAACGCAATTTCAGTGCAACCAAGAATTACGCCCTCTGCGCCTTTAGATGCAAGTCCATCGATAATATCAATATACGCTTCACGAGATTCAGCGCAAATCACGCCCTTGCATAATTGGTCATAAATGACGTTGTGAATAATGTCCCGCTCATGTTGCGGTGGAATAACTACATCAATATCAAAATTCGATGTTAAGCGCTCGGTATAAAAGGTCTGTTCCATGGTGAATTTTGTGCCAAGCAAACCTACTTTTTTCACGCTATCGTTAACGAGCACTGCGCCAGTTGCGTCTGCAATATGTAATAGAGGAATTGGTAAATTGCTTGCCATCTCATCAGCGACTTTGTGCATTGTATTGGTACAAATGACAATGGCGTCTGCGCCGGCAGCAGTTAGCGCCTTTGCTTCAGCGTGCAGCAATGTCGCCATTTCAGACCACGCTTCAGCGCGTTGCAAACGCTCTATCTCGGCAAAGTCGACGCTGCTAAGCAGAATTTTAGCACTGTGAAAGCCGCCTAATTTTTCGTTTACAGTGCGATTTATCATCTGATAATAGCTCACTGTCGATTCCCAGCTCATGCCGCCAATAAGGCCTAACTTTTTCATTGTTTACTATTTAAATGTGAACGGGTAGTGACTTGGTACATTGCAACGTACTGCGCACTAATGCAAGTGCCAAGAATGCAAGCGCGAGCCCCTTTGATAAGGAAAATAAGAGAGAAGAGGGAGACAAGGGAAATGAGAAAGATGAGAGAAAGTTCGGTACTTAAGTCTGCAGAGCCCTAACCCTCAGGTGGTCGTTTAGCATTCTTTAGAGAAGTAAAGCGCTGCAAAAAAATGCCCATATAACCCCACATAGAATAAGCAAAGCCACATAGCAATACTGCTAGAGAAGCATAGTGAAGGGCAATATGGATATCACTGATGGAAAAAAAAAGCACAACGCCAGCAACGAAAATAGTGAGGCCTATTTTAAATCGCTGCCAGCTTGTGTGAATATCTGGTGTGGGTATCAAGTGTTACACCTTCGCCAGATTTAGTAGTAAGAGTGCTCGCCAGCTTCGTGCTCTGTAGCATCGCGTACGCCGTTTAACTCACCAGCGAATTGCTCAAGCATTTGCTTTTCAATGCCGTCTTTCAAGGTAACATCTACCATTGAGCAACCGTTGCAACCACCGCCAAATTGAAGAATAGCGAAGCCATCATCAGTAATTTCTGTTAAAACAACTTGGCCGCCGTGATTGGCCAGCTGAGGATTGATTTCTGATTCAATCATATAATTAATACGCTCAACAAGAGGCGCGTCATCGGCCACTTTTCTCGCCTTGGCATTAGGTGCTTTCAACGTAAGCTGCGAGCCCATTTGATCGGTTACATAATCAATTTCAGCTTCTTCGAGATACGGCGCGCTCTCTTCGTCAACAACGGCATCAAAACCGTTAAACTCTAGCTTAGTGTCAGTGTCCTCTACGGCATCTGGCGGGCAATAAGACACGCCACATTCAGCCGACGAGGTGCCTGGGTTTACGACGAATACACGAATATTCGTGCCAGACTCTTGTTTACTCAGCAGTTTTGCGAAGTGAGACTGGGCTTCTTCTGATATAGTTATCATCGGCAAGTCCTATAGTATTCAAAAAGTGTTCAAAATTTGGTGCATTGTACCAAATTTACCTGACTAAAACAGTCAAGTATTAATTAAAAATTTAGAACATGTTGATATTTAAAACCTTACTTTCAACATGCCATTATGAAACAACAAGACGGGGAAGCGCTATGCTAGCGAATCTGTATAACACCGCCAAAAAAACACACCTTCGACGAATAACCGCGCTATTGATAGGCTCGCTTGTGTGCATGACTGCAAGCGCATCAACAATTACCATTGAGCCTGATAAAGGCGGCATGCCTGTACAGGCCTATTTACCTAAAACGGTAACTTACGACCCCGCCATTCCTACACCTGAGTCGGTTTTAGGGGCACGTCTTGGCGAGTGGCATGTACGTCATGATCAGTTGGTCAATTACATGTACATGCTGGCACAAAAATCTGACCGTATAACCATTGAGGAAACCGGACGTACCCACGAAAACCGCCCTCTTTTGCTTCTCACCATTACTGCGCCGTCAAATCGCGATAACCTTGATGCCATGCGAGATGCGCACATCAAAGTGCTAGATAAAGGAAATTCTCCTTCAAGCGATGCCCCCCTTGTTTTCTACATGGGCTACAGCATTCATGGAAACGAGCCATCAGGGGCGAATGCATCCCTTGCCCTCGCTTATTATCTTGCAGCGGGTCAAGGTGAAGAAATCGACGAGTTGTTAAATAACAATATTGTGCTGCTCGACCCGTCTTTCAACCCCGACGGACTGTCTCGTTTTGCTCAGTGGGCAAATATGCATAAGGGCAAACAGCTAGTTGCCGACAGCAATCATAGAGAGCACGACGAGGGCTGGCCTTCAGGCAGAACAAATCACTATTGGTTCGACTTAAACCGCGATTGGCTGCTTTTAGCGCATCCGGAGTCTCAAGCGCGAATTAAGCAATTTCACAAGTGGCGTCCCCACGTATTAACCGACTTTCATGAAATGGGAACCGACAGTACCTATTTCTTCCAACCCGGTGTACGCTCGCGCAAAAATCCGCTTACCCCTGACGAAAACGTGACGCTTACTGAAGCCATTGCAGATCATCATGCGGCGGCATTTGATGCCAAAGGCCAGCTTTATTTTACCGAAGAAGCATTCGATGATTTTTATGCGGGGAAAGGTTCTACGTACCCAGACTTACATGGCAGTATTGGGATCCTTTTTGAGCAAGCGAGCTCGCGCGGCCACTTGCAGTCTTCTATAAATGGCGATCTGGCCTTCAGCGATACTATCGAAAATCAAATTACTACGTCGCTAAGTACGTTTAGAGGCGCAATCGCCAATAAAGCGGCCATACTTGATTACCAAGCGGGCTTTGTAAATAGCACAAAGGCGTTGGCAAAAGATGATGAAACCTTCGGCTTTGTTGTCAGTGCATCAAACGATAGCGCGCGCTTTTTAGCATTTACTAACTTACTAGACCAGCACGGTATCACCTATGATGTGATGACCAAAAACGCCACTATTAACGATGTGAGTTATAAAGCCAATAACGCTATTTTCGTACCGACGGCGCAGTCTCAATACCGCTTGGTAAAATCGATTTTTTCAACACAAACATCCTTTGAGAACAATACGTTTTACGATGTGTCTACATGGAACTTAGCGCTTGCGTTTAACCTTGATTACTCCCCGGTAGAAAAAAGCGATATGCGCGGGACAAAGCGCACAACAGCTGCACAATACGACGGAAGCTTAGCAGAACTAGCGC
>CENT01073024.1_pt1 | contig 24490 bp, 27 predicted proteins | sample 530141 | NCBI WGS metagenome assembly CENT01 (sample SAMEA2591074, study PRJEB7988) | marine metagenome | isolation source: saline water (ENVO:00002010), including | reverse complement strand
GCTCGGCCAGCGCGCCTCGTTAGAGCGCGATGAGGATTTCCGACAACTTCTACCAATCTCGATATTCCTCCATGACGGTAAAGTCTGGGCATACGAGCGGACAAGTAAAGGTAATGAAGAGCGATTGTTCAATAAAGTTGCGGTTGCCGTCGGTGGTCATTGGGACTTGGCTGATTTGGTGACATCAAACAGTGTCATCGACTTGGAAGCCTCCCTTAAAAAGGCGACGGAACGCGAACTCGAAGAAGAGATCAAGCTATCTTCTACTATTGTTGAATCATATGAGCTAGAGCGTAAAATCTGCGCTGATGACACGGAAGTGGATAAGGTTCATATGGCTGTTGTGTATGTTCACAAACTCGATGGCGATGGCATTGAATCCGCAGAAGACCAACTTAAGACTCTAGGGTTTATTTCCCCCCAAGAACTGCTGAGCGGTGATTATAACCTTGAAGCGTGGGCTCGTATTATTTGTGAAATTTTGGTTACGGACCAAGAATAATAAAGATAAGTGTTTACTGAATCAAAAAGATTCGCTAATATACACCTACTCTTTTGGACAGAGTGCCCTTTGTGAGCCCCTTTTTTTAGGGGCTTTTTTTTGTCTGCATGTTATGGTCGGTATGGGAGGTTTATGACATGATAAATGAATTAAAGGCCTTTACAGGAAAGTTTTAATGCACCATTTTGTTTTGAAAAGCTATCCATTGTTAAAATTCGCATGGCATTACCGCTACCCTCTTTTAGCTATCGCGGTTCTAGGGGCGCTGTTCTTACGTGCTTTTATAGACCTATTTACCGCCGATGGACTTTCTCACCTTCACTCATCAGGGCTTATGTTCATTAGTGCTGTAGGCGTATTTGCGCTGACTATGACTGTACGAGTTCAATACAAGAGGGATTTAGAGGGGGCGACGAAGCGCCCCTCGACGAGCACATCAAACTGAAAGTGGTGCAAGGCTTCTTCTTAGATCTTTTTCAATGAAAGAATAGAGATCAAATGATGCCGGTGTCAATTCACTAAGAAAGGTCTGGCTATTTATATAAAAAGGCGCTCTTTCTCCGTGGTAATCAACTACATCACCGATTTGCGTAAAATTAACGCCGACTAACCTCATTGCTCGAGCCAAACGAGGTTCAATCATTACGAAATTATGCGTTCTCTTATTAGCTACTGCTAATGCCCCGGCTAGGAAGTACAAGCTCGTAGAAACAAGCTTCATGGCCTCCGCTTCTTTTGCCCCCTGCTTTCCGTTTTTCCTAAACGCTGGAATAACGGCCAGCCTAGAGACTTCACCAATATCATGCCTATCGAACCGAGAAGGGTGAAGCTTTAGTTCTGTAATAGCGTCAGAGCAGGAAGCTTCAATAGGCAATAATTGGCTCGAAGAGGTCGGCATAACATAACGGACTGACCCAGCAGCTTCCTCAGTGAAATTGGATTGAATCAAACCGTGCTGTGAATACAGATCGTATTTGTCAGTTTCTACCAAGTCTCCTCGACAGGGCTCAAAACCTTTCTCAACGCAATAAACATCATGTCGCAGCCTGTATGACTTGTGACGCATGCTTTCATCCGTCGCAACCCGTGCACTAAAAGCGTTTGTAAATGCGAGACCAGCATCAGTAAAACCCGTTCTCGCACGCGATTCCGTTACGACGCTCATTTCACCATCTCCATGTCTTCGCCTGAGGGCGTACATGTTAGTTCTTCACAGAGCTGACCAAATCCCTTGATGCTATTATCCATTAATAAAGTTATCGCAATCACAAAGAGTGCGGCCACAGCGGCTTTCTCATTGCCTGACAAATCTTGTATGGCGGCATAGCTTAATGCAGCAACAAATGCGCTGCATGCCGCAAAGAAGTATCGAAAAGGCTGTATGTTATCGCGCAAACTCTTAAGTTCGAGATTCAGAGAGTTTCCTGATTTGTACTTAACTGCTTGGGTCGTCATTACCGCTACACGGGTAACAAACAAGATACCTGCTTGCGCGCTACTGGCCAACATAAATAGCGCTTGACTCGACCCTTCAGAGGAAAAAGCACTATAGAGGGTTACCACCAATAGCAGCAATTGGGTAAGTTGATTTAACATCATGTGACCAAACATTGCGTGATGCTTGACACTCTTATCTGCATCAAAAGGCCTAAGCGATGCTTCCATGTTCGTTGACATAATTTCCTTCCTTGGTTGAGTTTAAGGTATCTAATAGACAGTAAGATTTAGCATTTTTGATGCCAAAAAATTAATTAACCAACGTTTTTACCTGTTGAATGTGTGAAACAAATTCTTGTGGCCCTTTAAATCCAAAAACCCTATGTTTTTTCAACTCAACACCTTCTGAATCAAAAAAAAGTATTGTTGGCAAGCCAACGACGCCGAGTTCTCGCTGAACTTCATCGTTTTCTTCACTAAGTTCAGTTAAGTCTATTTGTATCAAATAAGTCTTAGAGAGAGCTTTTACGACGGAAGGTGCCGAAAATGTTTCTGCCTCAAACTGGTGACAGGCACTACACCAGTCGGCATAGAGATCCAGCATGACGCCCTTCCCTTCATTGCTGGCGCGTTCAATGTGGCGTTTAATGTCTCTTAATGAAGAAGCTTGTATAAATTCAACACCACCACTCTGTGCCTCGCCATGCTGGGTTTCCTGCTCATAAAACTTTGCGTAAATCATTGAAGAGGCAAGCTGCGTCGTTAGTAATGTGCCTAGAACGGCAACGGACATCACTACTTTTCGCAGTGAGCCTTTCAGCGTGTCGTCACTTGCTACAAACAAGTAAGCGCTAAAGGCAAATGCTGCAAGTAACCCAAGCATAGATGATGGCCATGACGGCAGTATTCTTTGCGAGAAATAAACAGACACACCTATCAGAATGAAACCCATCGCATTCTTCACAATGTTCATCCACGCACCGGCTTTAGGAAGATATCGATTGCCTGTTATTGCAAATAATACCAGCGGCACGCCCATCCCCATGCTCATAAGGTAAAGAGCCAAGAATCCCTCGGTTACATCACCACTTTGCGCGATGTACATCAACACGCCAGCGATAGGCGCAGTCGTGCATGGTGAAGCCACCAGCCCTGATAGCGCGCCCATACTAAACGCCCCAACGGACGAGCCTGATTTTTGTTTCTGACTCGCTTTATGAACTAGCGTCTGGAATTTATTTGGAAGCTGAATGGTGTACCAACCAAACAGACTGCCAGCAAGATATACGAAAAGGACACAGACAGCCGTTATCACGTAGGGATGCTGCAAGGCTTGTTGAAACTTCAACCCCATCAAAGCAACGGCCACACCTACAGCCGAATAAACAAGCGCCATCCCTTGTACATAGAATAAGGAAAGTACGAAGACACGACTAGGTGACTTCTTTGTCTCTCCAAGTACAACAGACGTCAATATAGGATACATCGGGAAGACGCAAGGTGTGAGTGCTAGGCCTATTCCTATTAAAAAGAACATAACAAGTGAAACGCTTTCTTTCTCTTTATTGGCCGTTACATCACCGTCGCTGCTTTCCTCCAGGGTGTTCATTTCTTGAGTTTCATGGATGTTCTCGGCTACCTCAGCGTGGCACTCCCCCATAACGAACGCATCATCAGTCACTGTGTTTGAGGGTGTAACGTTCCCCGTCAAAGTAGCTAGAAAGTCATCCCCACCAGCATATTGAACAGGGTTCACATTTCCGTTGGGCAGATGCGGGGCATCAAATGATGGGTTAGGATTAACTGCGTTTAGGTAGACCATGGCGCTGCGAGGCGGATAACAAAACGTTTGTGAGCATCCTTGATAAGCTAATGCGAGGCTACTACCGTCACTTGAACTCTTTATCGGCACCACTAATTCCAATATGCCAGAGTAGGCAGGCGTTTCCCCAAAAGTGGGGTCATCTATGATTTCCGCTTCAGGCCATGCAGTCTCACCAAATGTCGCATTGGTTGATTTGAATCTAAATTTATCGCGGTATAGGTGGTAACCGTCTGGCATAGTGAATGTAAGTATAAGTTCGCTGCCGCTTTGACGATATTCAAAAACGAAAGCTTGCTCTACGGGGAGAGGGCCACGGTCGACTCTCGACATTGGATCGCTATTCATTTGGCCAACAAGCTCTTCAAATGACTGAGCGAATACTGATGAACTTAGGAAAAACAGAAAAAATAAAAAGGGGAATGCCACTGTCCTTGTGCACTTCATACATAACCTTCCATGGTAAAATATCTTATAAAACACGTTTAGATATTAATTTACCATTTTTTGGTATACATAAAAAGTTAATTACACATGAAGAAGCGGCATCTTCTCGCATCTATCATTACTTTCGGCGCAGGCATCCTCAATGGAAGCCGGCCTTTACGGAAAGCCCTTGTTCTAAGGTAGACTCGCTTGCATCATGAATTTCAAAAGTAATATCGTCGACTTGGTCATCCTCAACTCTTGACACAATATCTAGAGTTGCATGCAACTTCTCGCTTGCTGGCATCTCAGATATAATATCCGTCAATGCTCGTAGCTGTCCGGTATGTGGCTTCTCAACGAGCTTATTATTGTGTGGCTCAGTTCCTTCAGCGTTTCCAATAACATGTTTCAACATCGTTGATATGTCGGCCCCGTGCCTTTTTCTCAATACCATGCTAATCGAAAGCATTCTCTGCGCACTTTCTTCAGGCGTTGCAGCCTCGCTAAAACGAGTAATATTGTTGGCAATATGACGCATAAATCCATTATTAATGGTACCGCGGGCTTTCTTTTGCTCAAGCAAGTTAGCCATGGCATTAGCGACGATATCGGGAGACGTATTCGCACTGAAATCTCGAGTCCAATCTCCAACCTTACCAAACCATTCGCTTCTTGCTTTTCGCAGCATGGAAATCGCTATTGACTCTGGTAAGCTTTCATTAGTCATTGATTTGAATGTGGCTTTTAACAGGTGCTTTTTCTCAATATACGTATGTTCTGAGGATGCTACCTCTTCCATCGCATCCATTAGCTTTATGTCGTTGATAAGGTTAAGTGGTAGCGGAAGGCTTTCTAGCATCCATACGTTATCTTTATTTTCGGTCAAATATTCCAAAAAAGGGACTGCTTTCAGGTTTCGCTTTTGTGTCGCATTCACTTCTTCTAGTGCATCACTCGGATCCTGAATCGATATCATCACCTCTCTCAGTGTTGCATGGTCATCGCCCATTATCGCTTTCCTGGCGGAGGCGTTAACAATGTCTGCCACGCCTAGAGAAGGTATTTCAGAGAGGGCGACACCGCCTTCATCAACAATAAAATAGGTACTACCTTTAACTGATGCCATATTCACTCCTTTATGCAGGATAGCCAAGGACTACCGCAAAATTCAAATCATTTTGATTAGTTATAGCGTATTTTCACACATCTGTGCAAGTAACTTTTCTTTGTTGTTGATAGGATTTTTTAATGTGATGTCGACAAACGATATAAAAGCACGTACGAACCTTCCGTTCTCGCATTCTTCATTAAATTTGCAGACCAACAAGGAAAGGGATGAGCGAGCATTTTCCACGCTGCTATCAGACGAAGCCATATTCGCTATCGCCCCACTAACCCACTCAGGGAGCTGGTAATCGCCTATAGTTTCACTCAGATACAACGCAAAGGGTTTCATCTGGGGCTCGTGACTTTCATCAAACTGCTGTGCAAAAGCCCCGACTCTTTGAAAGGTTTCTAGCCATGTGCCATTTGATGCCAAAACCATCAACAGATGGGTTGCACGCTCGAATGCAGCCTTGGAAGAGGGATGCTTTATTAGCATTTGCCCTATGCGCTTCCCCTGCTCTATTGGACTAGCTAAATCAAGGCCGTGGTCCCACTCCCTTTTCGGGAGTAACCAACAATCGGTAGCCATACCATCATCTGCTTCAGCCGAGCTGATTAGAATACGGTGCTTACGGTACAGTTCATCTTTGAGCATATCTGCCATTTGTGCATTACTTAGATACGATGAGAACTGTTTTTTAACTTTATCCCTAATCATTCGCATTGTTTCTGGCGCATGCTCGATGGGCACATCACTTTGTCTGTAAAGGTGAAAGTAGTCGTCACGATTCAAGCGAGCTATAACAACATCAACCGGTTCACATTTCATTTCACAAAATGTAGCATCCAAGATGGGAGTGATATCTGTGCTATAGAGGGGTAAAGACGTTCTCCCTTTACTTTGTTCAACATGTAACACGTCAATCTCATGAGGAAAAGATAACAAGACGTTCTGTTGAGGCAACCTTCCATTACTGCCATCCATACCTTTAAAGGTCACTACGTATTGCATAATACAATCCCTGTAAAAACTCTATACTCAGATAATATCACACATAAATTCGGTCTTTTTTTACCTTCCTATAAAAGTTATATCTCTTGTAGTGGGAAGCGACCGTCCTTGACATTTCCCCGGTGAATCATTATGATTTGCAGATTACTCATTTTGAGTTGTCATAAAATAACCACTTTATGGGAAGTATAAAGTCCATATGGAGACTTCATGCAAAATTTAAGATTTGTCTTTGTTGATACGCTATTACTTCTTAATGGTGAAATGTATCGACAAGATTTCACGCCTGACAAGATGATTTACCCTTTATCAACCGCGCAGACTACGCGGATGATGCAAGAATATCTCCCGCTTTTTAAAGATCAGACTCAGTACGACGGCACAAAAAGACGATACATCCCAAGTGATGCGTTCTCTGCACGCTTGCTCCCTGGCGATTCTTTAAAAGAGAAAACAAAAAACGCGAAGGCGCTTGTTGCTATTTTTAAGCGAATCAAAGGTGATTTAAAAGCCCTGAAGTGCGCTTACGCTGAGGCTCTTGTGGCCGTCAAAGGGGGATTCAATGTTATTGAGTTAGAAGAAACCTTTAACTTATCGAAACCCCAAGTCACACGCGACCTTATGGCTTACAGAAAAGCGCATCCTAAGCAAATGAAATACAGCAATAGCGCGCGACAGTACGTTCCTCTTGAAGGATTCGATGCGCCCGTCCTGCGTCAAATATATGGAAGTAAAGACATTGCTAAGTCTGCTTCAAAAGTCATTGATGACGTTTCTTTTCTTCGAATGCTTGATGAAAGGGTTGAAGACTACATTGCGAGTGGCGCGTAAAACCCCACTGTTTAGCTCTGCCTTCCTGGCAGAGCAGCCTCTATAACTTAATAGTCTCTGTGAGATACTAGAAACGAAAAATAATCTTCGTTTCATCGACCATGAGCCCTTTTTCCGTTATATTCTCAACAAACTCACTGACAAAAAAAGTCTCTCCTTCAATATTAACGACCACCAGCTCTTTTGCCATAGAGTGCAAGGTAATATCTGCCGCTAAGCCGGGATAGACATCCAATAGGTCTAATTTACTTTGTGATATTTTAAACTCTGCGTCATATTCCCTTGAGTACTCCTCAAGGAAGCTCACAAACTTACGAGACCATGACTCCTCAAAAGAGCGAGGGACGATATCAGAAATCTTTATAGAGAGCGATGTCTTGCTTTCATCGACATACGTCATAGTGCACTTTATAGCTTCCGGCTTTCGTTCCTCCCACACAGTTTCAAGCTTTTTATTTTCCTTGAACCGTAAAGATACGATCTTGGCCTTCTGCATTGCCAAAACGGTTTTCATGCTTTGCCTTACCATCTCTGGCGTTCCATATGTTAGCCAGAATGGCAGCGCTTTTCCGGCTTTTGGAATAAAGCTCCACTCTTCATTATCATATTGCAACTTGAACCGGCGCACTCCAAAGGCTTTGACCGTCATTTTGTTCCAGATATTATACCAGAGTCGCTGTAACACTACGCCATCCTCCCTACTTCTAGACGACGGTTAGGCTCACCCTTGCCATCGGTTTCTTCCTGTATTGCTTCCAATGAGGCTTTACGTTGCTTTTGGTTATGCGTTTGTATTTCTCGGTGGATCAAAGGAATGAGCGCTAGCAGCCATATATCCGCCTCTAACTTTTTGTTATTTGAGCCTTGCCCTCCTACCATAAAACAGAGCAAAGCTAGAATGGCTCCGAGCAAAGCGTGACTATACAACTTCTGGTCATCACTCAGCGTCTCACCTTTTTTCATTTTAAACTTGTATCTAAATATTTTTGAAAGCGCCAAAAGGACTGCACCGAAGTACAAAGATGCGCCTATAACACCGTGATCGACCAATAACGCCATTGTTAAATTATGGGAGGCGCGCACACCAGGCCCCGTCAGGTAGTCTTCAGGCAGATACGCTGGGCTTTGAACTAATGTCCCTCGGTGCCCAAAGCCTAAAATCGGGTGATTTTTCCACATTTCTATTTGAGCATTAATAATAACCATTCGAGAAGCAGCGCTGGCGTCTTGAACGTCCCCTATGTTGTCTTTTTGCATCCCCTCAAACCTATCCACTATTTGTGGACCCATGAGGACGGCCGCTGATATAGCTCCTAGCAACCCAAGCGTGATAAATTTAGGTTTACTTCCCTGAGGGTGAAAGAACATAGCGAGCAATCCAGAAGCGCCAAGCGCAATTATAGAGCCGCGGGATTCAGTCAGAAAAAGTCCCATAAGAATTAATGAAAGTGCCACTGCAAGGATGATGTGCGTATATCGGAATCGCTCCATAAGAAGATATGCCCCCATATAAACCATGGCGGCAAAATGCATCCCGACTAAGTTCGCGTCCATACCATTTGCGCCCGCATCCTCAAGCCTTCCACCATCAAACTGAGACATACCGTAGTAGGCTAAATAAGCGGTCCCCAATACATTAGCCCAAATAACGCCGCGGAGTTCTTTTGCTGAAACAACAATGTTTTGGATAATAAAGATAAGGATCATAAACTTCACAAATAGGATTACGTAATCCATGTGAAGCACACCATATTTGACCCAAAATTGCTGGAGGCACACAAAAACAGCCATCAAGGAAAGAAGCTTGTTTTCGTGAAATGTCCAAAAACGAAGCCCCCTAGCTGGCGGCTTAACAAGAACAACACCAAGCGTAATAACAGCGGCTATAAGAGACCATCTAATATCTGGTAAAGATTGTCCCCACCACTGTGATGGTGCGTGTAGGTAAAATGAAAAAAAGTAGATGTATAGACCGTATAATGGTCTGCCAGATAAGGCTATTAATAAACCGCCACAATAGACGAACAGGTAGAACAACACTGTCAAAATTTCGCTTCCTTGCAAAACAAAGTTCTCTTCTGAAACTAAATCCATTTAATTTCAGTCAGTGTACATAACGCGCAAATTTAAATCAATCAAAAAGATTGTCGCAAGTACGCCTGAAATGTGCTTACACCAGGCTAGTCAATGGAGAGCCATTAATGCGTTGTTCGGCATCGGTGATGCATAATGTTTTAAACGTATCATCAACAAATGCGGACAATTCTGACACATGACCGGGCCTTATCTCTAGGTGCGAAATGGCAGTTTCTGAAGGTAAGAACCCTCCCGCAAGGCACTGCTCTTCGACCCAACCAACGAATTCTAACCAAGAAATGGTCGGCTTAACGCCAGACGTGGAGGGGATGGTTCCTTCATCGTGCGCGCTGGCATCAAGAATAACGATAGCGCCGGTTTCTTTGTCAATATTTACAAGTATAGCGTGTGTAACGCTTATCCCGCCGAATTCGAAGTCCCCAACCCGAGCCTCGCGCAGACTGACCTTATTTTTGAGTAGCGAAGCGTGAACAGCATTGACAACTTCGAGCCATTTTATCATTACGTTACCTATAGAAATTAACTTGGTGAATGTATTACTGCACATTAATGTAATTATTATATTTACACCAATAACGAATGATTGCAAGCATTCTTCTTGAACAGAAGTAACGCCGCACTAGTCAATCTTATTTCTACGAATTCCCATAAGCACCAATGAAAGGCTGCCAATCGCTAGAGGGGAAGGCACATCCATTAAAAAAGAACCGTCGTTAAACTCAAACTCATTGTTCACTGAAGTTACTGATGCACCGTCTAGCAGTATACCCGAGGCAACATCAATTAAGGTCAACGCCTCTATACTTAGCCTTGTCACGTCACCTGTTGCGACGAAGGAAAAGCTTAGCTCTTCCCAGCTGTCTTTTTCATCGTTTTCTAAGACGTCAATAGTGTATAAGATATCTGAAGTGTCAAAATCTTGCATTGACACATTAAAGTACTCACCTGGCCATTCATTCTCTTCTACATAGTCATAACGAGAGTCGTAGTAAATAGAAAAACGGTAGGTATTCCCTGCGATCGTAGGAAACAGTTGGTACATTGCATTCATACTTTCAGAGTTCAACTCAACAAGCTGCGCGCCATCATACGACAAATACCCACCTTGCCCCGCCCACACCTCTGTATAGCCGTTGCGGGCAGTCCATCCTACCATGGTATCATTATCAAACTTAGCCCATCCGGCTCCACTTTGATTATCTTCGGTCACTTTTAATTTTTCAAAGTCGCCATTCATTAGTAACTCTGCCTGTGCAGCTCCAGTAACTAACGCTGAAGAAAGGACTATCCCTGCGATAAAACTTTTCATAGCTACTTCTTTCCTTTTTGTCTGTAAATCCCAAATGCTATCAAACTGAAGCCTAAAATTGCTGGGGCTACCGGCACGTCAACATTAGCAATATTGCTTTGCGACATATCAAGCACTTTAATATTATCCACGAGATTGGCCGCTGTAACCAAATTGGGAGCGACATCCGCAGATGATGTTAGATATAGCGTCGAAGTATTACTGCTCGCTTGGAATTGATAGAACACCGTTGACCACCCAGATGTCGTATGTTCTGTAACCTCGCGCTCAAAGATAGTTCCATTATCACCAACGACAGAGAACGAAAACACTTCATCATTTGAGCGACGCGCCTGCGCTGCCATCGATACGTGGTACCAGCTGCCCACTTCAGTAGTGAAGGTCTGGAAAATCTCATATACCCCATCACCACCGTCGACAGAGTTCATTTCAATGTACTGCTCGCCGTCAAACGGCTCTAAACGCTCTTGTGCATAAAGGTGGTCCCATATTTCAACCGCATCTCCTTCCCAACCAGGCACATCATCGGCGTCAATGTACTGGTAGTTTCCGTACGCAATGTCAGGGTTTTCAAAACTTCCGTTAATGAGCAAATTGGCTTGGCTTGACATGCACCAAAATACACACAATAAAAAAAATACAACTTTCATCATTTTACCTTACGGCTAACACTGTCAACATGACAGCAAAAACTGCGCCACATCCTTGTTCCAAACAGTACATTGCAGCCACGATAAACAGCCTTTTGAACGCGCACGGCGGATTAAATTAATCATTGTGATAAAATAAAAAATCAAGGAATGCAAAAAAATGAATTAACAAATCATTTTGATGATGTATAATCATCACATGAATTGCAGTTTATAAGGAATTTTCATGTCTAAAGTAGTTAAAGATAATATCAGTATTTCAATGGGCGTCGGGACTATGCTAAACGCTCTACTTTTAGTGGGATCGTCAGTAGCCAGCCGTCATACCTTACCCATTCTTTCTCATGTTCATTTTTCGTTCAATTCTGAAGGTGTTAGAGTAACCGGTACTGATCTAGAAGTTGAGCAACGCATGCTTGTACCTTTTTCTGATAGCACGTCAGCTACGGCTTATGATAAAGCAGGCAACACGCTAGACGCTGGCGCATTCACAACGCCGCATAAAAAACTGCTAGATATTCTAAAACAGTTTGATACCGATAAAGTCGCTACGATTACCTGTGACACTGCTACATATAAGGTTTCATTAAAAGTGTCGGGGCAGCGCTCTTCATATAAGCTGTCCAGTCTGTCAGCTTCGGACTACCCTACCCTTGAATTTGACGATATTAAATCAAAGGTATTGGTTGAAGCCTCCGGCCTACTTTCCCTTACCGACCCTGTAGAGGGCTCTATGGCTAACCGTGATGTGCGTTATTACCTAAATGGCATGAACCTATGCATGAATGGGAATAACCTCACTGCTGTTTCTACAGATGGTCACCGCCTTTCTATTAATACTGCGACTGTGCTTAAATCAGACGGTCCTGATGTAAATTGTATTGTTCCCCGTGAAAGTTACAGAACAATGGTTGCATATTTAAAATCCGTAGCCCCTGACACGCAGGTTAAAGTGGCATTTACCGCCAACCATTTCGCGCTATATACCGAAGGGAAAACGTTCATCTCCAAACAGATTGATGGTAAATTCCCTGACTATAAACGCGTTATTCCTGATGCCAATGACATTTTGCTCAAAGTTGACCGTGCAGAACTGCTTAATGCCTGCAAACGAGCAGCGATTTTAGCGAATGAGAAATTCCGTGGGGTTCGCCTTACTCTACCGGATGAGGGTGAAAGTGATACATTTAAGCTTGTATCTACTAACCCCGAGCAAGAAGAAGCGTCAGAAGAAGTTTCAATTACGTCGCTGGAAGGGATGACGAACAGCTTTGAAATTGGTCTTAACATTGATTACTTAATCAATGCCTTGACCACCCTTACTGAACCGGTTGTTAATTTGAAATTTCGAGATGAAAATTCGTCGGTAATCGTTTCAGGGGAAAGTGAGTTGCTTCACGTCGTTATGCCCATGCGACTGTGATGTTCGTCTTGACACGAGACGTATAAGATTTTGAAATAAATGAAAATTAGAACCCCCGCCTTGCGGGGATTCTTTTTTACTCATCGGGTTTACTTGCAACATCAATTGCCTTACAAGATAACGTTGTAATGAAAACAACAATCAATGTAATAATCCAGCAATGCATGGGGATTGATGAAATCGGTTTTTCCAGTGACTGGGTATAAACAGCTGCACTTTCTAAAAAGTACATAATAGATGCGCTAACTGTTGCTGTCTTTGATAGCTCTGTTAACAACGTCACCTGAAAATCGTTAACCACTTTACCTGGCGGAGCCTTCGCCACACTTCTTTTGTAAACGTGCAATGCCGCAAATGTTACCGTTGCGAGCAGGACACCACAGACGGCGAGCATCGCATTAAAATGAGGCTGTGCAACATTTTCAACTTGATTCAAAATCAATATTGTATTGGCAAAGAGAAAGCCCATAAGCCCTATCGTTTGCGTAAAGGCGACAACCTTTTGTTTGTTTTTTAACGCTGATAAATACATGTCCCTGGCCCGCTTAGTTTTCACTGAGCAAATGTTGGATATCACTGGATTAATAAGTAAAAGTTAAACCTATTCTGGCAACATATCAATCAGAAAAGTCATTCACGTTCCATTGTTGATGCCTGTCAATTTTCTTTACGAACGCCACAAACGCCCAAATATTGTAAACTTGCCTAAACAACAAACCGCGTGTAACCTATATTTACTACGGATAGTGAAAGTAATAACAAAGGACTGTTATGTATCAGCACATCATTTTCAGCGCAATCGTATCCTCGGCACTCGTTCTAATGCCTGCCTACATCAATTTTTGCATCGGAATGCACAAAGGGCGTTTATCTCCCCGCACTCAAGAATATCGATTTTTGCGAGAAAACATGGACTTCTTAATCGCGCTTGCTGGGTGCATATGGGTTGCGAACATGGTCTTTTTTGTTAACGTGCTGTCATCACAAGGAACGTACAGCAATCAGATTGTGTGCGTCATTAGCATTCTTGTGGCTGCCAATATTACGCTTACATTTGCCCGTCACTTTAAAACCATCGGCTTTTATATTGCATCATCAGGCAGATATCGCGTTCTGTCCCAATAGGATCTTCATGTCATGATCGCGACGAGCGAGGGCTTCCATCGACACCTTTGTGGTGAACGCCTTTGCTTTTTCACTCGTGCAAATGTCTGATGTTTTTATTGGCGCTGTTAGCTTGAGGTTATCTAAACTTCTCACCCTGCTTATTACTACATAAACCAGACCATCGGCGTTGAAACCACCAGACAAATCAACGACCGCAGAGTCTAGAGTCATCCCTTGTGACTTGTGGCCTGTTATCGCGTAGCCAAGTCTTACTGGAAATTGCGTAAAGGTCCCGATGGGCTTTTTATCCATCACATCACCTTGAGTGGAATATTGGAAGTTTTGCCACTCTTGAGGCTCTACACGTACAGTAGGGCCACGATCTAGTTCGACGATGAGATAAGGGATACTCCCCTTTTCGTTGATAAAGCCTTTTACTACACCTAGATCACCGTTCAGAAATCCCGCGTCAGGGTTGTTGGCTGTTAAAAGCACTCGACACCCACGTTTTAGGTAAAGCTTCATATCTGAAGGAAGTGCTGCGCTCTTGAACTCCCCCTCTATTACGCCTGAGCACGAGAACATAGGGGCATCTAATTGATTGAATTGTTTCCTGTTAATGGCGTCGACTCGACTATTTGTTTTACAAATCTGAAGAGATGTTGGCGATACTTTCCCTTTTGCTTCTCGATTAATAAACTCGACTACACTGTCCAATTTGTGCCCCATTCTCATGAATCGCATGACGCGACGGGTTTTATCATCCCCCTGCCTTACGTATTCATTTAGCACATAAGGCACAAAGTTGGCTTTCTCGTAGACGTCTGATTCAAATGCAAATAACCTACTTTTGTATTTGGCAATATAACGAAGTGTTTCCTTACCGTTCGCAAGAACTGGAGGCAGTTGTAAAAAGTCGCCAACCAATATGACTCTTACGCCGCCAAACGGCTTTTCGTTTCCAAACACGGCTTTAAATCTAGCGTCTACCATATCCAATTTATCAGCACGAACCATGCTTACTTCATCAATAAGAAGCACTGTAGTGCCTGCGAGTCGAGCCCTTATCTCTGGTGTGACAACGCCCGCATCTTCAACCGTCTGCGTATGTTGGTTAAAGCCCATGAAAGTATCAATGGTGGTTCCTTTAATATTTATCCCTGCTATACCCGTAGACGCGCAAAGTACTACATTAGGTATGATGCAAGACAAGAATTCTATAAGATATGATTTCCCTACACCGCCACCACCAGTGATAAGCATATTGTCGCTACGCAAAAATGCTGCGAGAGCAATTATTTTTTGCCCTGTCTTCAGCGAGTCAAAATCTGGGTGTTGAAATGGGTTCAAAAGGGGCTTACCTTTTCAGTAAGGCATGCATTAGTTTATGATATGTAAGTTTCAAGCTGCCTACCTCGCGCTCTCAAAGTAAATGAGTGATCCAAAACACTCACCCATTATACCAATCATTTTGATTAATACAAATATTGATTATGACTCTTTGGGTTATGCAAGAGAAGTAGCGGTGGCCTTAAAGGATATAAGCCCCAACTGAAAATTCAACCAGGGCTCAAGTTTTGGTAGTGAGTAATCTGGTGTTGTTACCCTCCAAACTCTCCTAGGAATGCTCGCGCAGTGATCCGCAGGGTATCACGATAATCATCTGGTGCTATTTCTTGAGTCAAAAAATTCGGGTCCATACTGATGCGCAGCTCAATGTTATTCTCTGTTCCGTCCACCGTGCCGCAAGCGTTATCTATATAACCATCTGCATAATATGGAATAGTGCCTACTACATCACCCGGAAAGATGTCGAGTGATCTTGCCGTCTTTTGAAAACCATTGGCAGGACCCGTGTAGTCATTCGAAAGAACATCGACTGAATATCTAATTTCATCAAATCCTGCATTGCCTACCATGTAGAAATTATCACCATCAGAAAAGTCTGAGTCCACTTCAATAGAATATCCTTGCGCATTTGTATAGACGCAAAATGAGCGTGACAACACGATTTTCTCTGCGAAGTTCGCGTCTACTGCTGCCGGGTTAAATTCACCAAAATTGGCATCTGGTACATTGTAAATAGCAATTACCGGTGTAATAGACGCCGAGAGGTCCATGCTGGCTTGGGTATTGTCTTCAGAATACCTGCCTCAGGCGAAGCAACTAGCGGACATTTTACGTCAAGATGAGGGATTGAGCATTACCATTGAAGGACATACGACGCGTCGTCGCGCTTATTTACTATTATCCCAAAAAATAGAATCTCAACAAAAAGCGGATACCTATCGTATCCGCTTTCTTCAAGCTATCTGTCTAAAATATAAAGGGCGTTAAGCTATCATCGCCCACTGGCACGCGTCATCGAAATTACGTTATCTGTACTTACATCTTCTGGCGCTATTAAGTCGGAAAGACCGAGCTTGGCCGCCTCATCTTTAAGGTTGAAGTTAAGTGATAATTCTGATGTTAAGTCCCTTTTCGCATTGTTAGGTGAAACTGAGCGATAGTTCTTCGCACGGATCCGCGAAAAATGCCCTTCATCTAACAACGCTTCTTTAATCACATGTATTTGGCAATCTTTAGGCTTGTAATGCTCTGCCCAATAAAGCACGCCAGCGCCATGGTCGTAATACTGCTTAGCCCGTCGACGTTTTTCAACTTGATCCTGAGGCGACATTGGATGGTACATAATATTTGCCATCCAGCCAGCACCACGCTTAAATTGATGCTCACTTATCTTTCGGTTAGTACATCCGATAAGCTCCCAGTAGCGACGCTGCTGCCCTAATAAGCGCTGTTTCATCCCTCTACCCGGCAACGTGACTAACATCTCCTTATCTGACATTAGGTCCATTTTGTCTGCGATCCGGTGTAGTTTCTCTCTTCGAACCAATAGGTCAGAATGCCAAAATGCTAATTTATCTGGCACGTAAAGAAAGGCAAATTCTATGGCCAATACCATATGAAACATTGGGAGATTGAGGTGTTTATTGAAGTCGATATAAATAGCGCCATCAATAAGCTTCGGCGGGCGAGCTCGTGAGTCGCCACCCACTAACGGCGTATATCCGCATTCCCTCGCTAACTTCTGTTGCACCAAGCACCAATCGGGGTCCACATTCCAACACAACCAGAGCTTCGAATGGTTAGCACAAAGCTTTTTCCATGACTCAGCGGCTTTCACAATACTTGAAAGCGGCACCTGAAAACCTTTCCAATTACCCTTTCCGGTGCTGTAAAGAAGCGTGTCAGACACATCGTACATATCGACTGCGGTAGTCATTTAACATCCTTGTTATTTGTTAGTTTACTATTTTTAAATCACCCAAATACTATCACAAAAAAGTATGAAAATTGCATGAGTTAAATTTTTGATATACTTTATTGGTCAATTAAGGAGAGCAAATTGTCTAGTCAAAATTTTTATTTCCCTGAACCAATAGGCAACAACCTACCCAAAGAATACACACTCATTCTGAAGGAGGAATCGTTAATTGAGTCGGCTTCCGAACTTCAAAGCGCCTTGGCCGCCATCAACGTATTGCTTTCTTTTAACGACTGCTATCAGATTTATATGAAAGCGCTACACATTCCTGTCAGCGAGAACATCAGCAATTACCTTCCTATCGCAATTAGACCGTTGCGAATGCTTGACCGAGTCAATACGGTATTGCTCCATGAGTTCACGTCCCAGCCCGTCGTTATAGAGGCGTTATATGATTATGATAAACCTGAAGAGTTGACGACTATAAATATCATTAGCAGTCGGCGTGTCAAACTTTCAGATGCTTTGATCGCACGTTCCTCTACAGGCACATCTCAAGACCATGAAAGCGCCTCCCTGGCTTTAGATTTTGTACCTCGTAATACCGTGGCAATTAACGAGGCGTTATCTGTTGTAGACCATAAGCTTCGTGAAAAATACCTCTCTGAGTTTCAAACGGGAGCATTTCGGAAGCGTGAAACATATTTTGATGTGTGCGAGCGTGCAGATGGCGACCCAACCGCGTTACTTTTTATCGAGGACTACTTACAAAAGACGACAGAACAGCTTGCGAAACGTTAGCATTTGTTGAACTCACGCCTGTTGTTATAGCAGGCGTCGTCGTTCATCATCAAAAAGACCACTATTAATTTTCACATTTTTTTACCCTCCCCTGAGAAACGCGTTTTCTGTGCTACTATCCGTCGCAAGTATTCATATAAGCGATACATTAGAGACATAATATGACACAAGAAAAGAAAAGAACGCTTACTCTTCAGTATCTGAATGATTGGATTAAGATTACTGGCGAAGGTTATGACACGACTTTCACTTATACAAAAGCGGCAAGCTTCCTACATGACTTTTTCATGCTAGAGACCGATGCCCAAAATGGCGCTTTTAGACTATCCCTCCGCTACATTGACGATACCGGTTTGGAATTAGGTACCGCTCATTTAATAGTGATTCGACAGCCTGGCAACGATGAGAAAGGAGACCGATGCGAGCTCATTCCCGACTTTGAAAACTTATCCCACACGTCAGGTAGAAGCGACCTATTGCTCAGTGGCGTCTCAGTTATATATAGTGATTACAACCGGGACAATGCGCATCTTCACACCGGCTCTAGTTTAGTCGACCTTACAATTGGAAAGACGTCAATTGCTGCATCACCCATTAAAGTTGCACTTATCAGTACGCAATGCAAGCAAGGGCGTAAATCTGAAAACATAATGATAGAGACAGCACTTGAGAAAGCGCACGTACGTTATATTGCGTTCCCACACGCCCTATGCGAAGTCGACTCAAGTAACGGACGCCCAACACCTCTGACACGTTTTTCTAACAGCTTGAGCCCATCAGCAAAGTTCTCAGACACTAGATATCTGCCGTTTTCTATTGGTTTTAAAATATCCCTTATGGTGGCAGAGCTCGAAAGTGCGGGCTACCCAAAAAACTGGATGGTCAATTTCAATTCATTTAACGATAAGCAAGAGCATTGGATAAACCCTCTTATTAAAGCGTCCTCCACTTTCCGTATTGATGATGTTCAATATCTCGACAATGAAGCTGTACAAGAGTCTGCGCTGTTTATTCGAAGTGAAGCCGTCGACCTTTTCCGTCAGAAAATTATGTCTTCTGTAAAGGAAAACAAAGGTAAGGATGTACTGTCATCTATGTTGTCCGTAACGAATGACGAAGAACGGGCGCTTATCTTTGAAGCGACTCTTACGTTATTCGGCTCTAGCGATAGAGAAAAGGAAAATGCGGAAGCTCTAAGTCTGTCTAAACAGTTTAAAGCGGAATGGAGCATAGATGTCGACAAGTTATTACAAAGAAGCCTCAATGCTTCTGTGCAGTGAACTAATTAGCGATTAACCGAGCACTACATATGTGTGCCGTCATCCTTCACGGCATCGTATTATCGCGATGCTGTAGGGCCTCCACCAGTGAGTTACCTGCTTATTTCTGTTTGTGCAAAACTTTCCGTTTACCCACCACGCCTTTTCTACTACGCCAATTTTAATTACGTTAGAGTTTAGCGTTTCACTGACTATCGTGACCGGGCATTTAATAGCGCATTGCGTATTCGGCAAAGCATACCTTACGGACACCCATTCGCCACCACCGGCTTTAAAATTCACGAATATCGTTCGAGGCACGCGCGTTCCTTAATACTAAAAGGCAATAATGTAGCTTATTGCATAGGCACGTATATTGCTGATTTATCATCATCATCTTACACGAAGGCATTTTATGTTTAAGCAATTACTGCTCTCCCTTGCACTTGTACCTATGCTCTCACAAGCAGAGCTTGTTGGACGCTGGGATTTTAACCAAAACGTTACCGATACATCTGGCAACAATATACATTCAGAAAGCTTGGGTGAGTCCCCTGTTTCCTATATTGAACGTGGTGGAGAATACGCCGCGCTCTTTGGTGGCAATAGTTATGTCGCCCTTGATCACAACTACTGGGAGCCAATAGAAGCAATAGGGTTTTCGCTTTGGTTTAACACAAGCCACTCTGTGCCCGCTGAAGACTTTAACACAATGGCTCAAAATTGGTCACTGATTGACTTTGACCGCTCTGAATTTTTTAATCTATCCATCAGCTCAAACGGAAATGCATGGTTCGGCGTAACATTTGGAGAAGGGACAGCAGAATCCCCTTATTATACTTACGACCTGTTCTCTGACGAAAACTACAATGACGGCGAGTGGCATCAGGTGGTCGCGTCCTACGGCTCCCAAGGAGGTCTCCAGATTTTTATTGATGACGTTTTAGCAATTAGCGATATCTACCGGGGAGATTTAGGTAGAAGTAACGTTACTCGGTATGGTTTTTTGGGTGATGGGTCTGAGGCCAATGTATATGACGGAGGTCGAAATAGTCACTTTTATGAAGGGGCGCTAGATAATATTGTTCTTTACGATGAAGAGTTCACATTTAACGAAGTAAGTAACTTATTTCAGCACAATTCCATACAGGATGTCCCATTACCTGTAACCTTTTGCGCGCCTTTTCTAGCATTCTTACTGTCACGGCGTTTGCGGGTATAGCACTTCGCCGGACGTTGAAAAAATAAATTCATTGTCCGGCTCAATACCCTTACTTTTTCAAGTTTCGTCTTACAAAAGCCCCAAAAGCAAACATTGCACTAAATAAAATACCATTACCAGAAACCGGTACCGCTTCAGCAATATTGGCAACTTGCTCTTCGCTTATAAGCACATCAACATCATCGTAAATAACCGAACCATACTCTACATGGCTTTGCGAAAAGTTATAGAAGCCAAATGCGCCGTCGCTAAAATAAGTCTCGCCTATTTCTCCAGGCGTTAATGAGTATTGCAAATCATCATTAACGAAGATGGCAAGATAGCCTTGGTCATACGCGATATCAAACGTGTAATCGACAAAGTCTTCCCAGCCTACCCCCTCATAATCCGCAGATGGCTGGAGTTCCGTCATGCTGTATTTTCTGCTCGTGCCAGTATGGACGCCACCTTCAATATGATACAGGAACATTCCGCCAGCGAGAGCTCCTTGGTCAGCTTGCTTCCAACTCAATAAAAGATAGTCGGCCTCTGCGTTTCTGTAATCTCCTGGCTGATAGCCAACGACAAAACCAATGTAATCATCATCGCTAGTGGTATTTACGGATATTGTGCCGCTTATGGCCTTGCCTAGTGAGGTAAGCGAAGGATCATAAAGAAACGTGTAGTCGCTCGTATTTACTGACTGTAACCACGAGTTGGTTTCCCCTTCGTAGGTCCAATTTGCAGAAGTCTCTTCCTGATTTTCAACGACCCAGTCGCTCAAGTCAGTATGAACTTCAGCGGATAGTGAGAAGCTTGCTGAGGCGGCTAGGAAAAGCATCAGTTGCTTTTTCATTGTATACTCCATTAAAATTTACAATGAAAAGTTAGCAATATATAGACCAGTATTCGCAAAATCTGGAGAGAGAAAACGTAAAAGGGCACACATGCAAAAATGAGTGCCTAGAATATTATTTAACGATGCAGTATTTAATTTTTCTCAACACTACAGTGCAGAAAGTCTCGTATCCACTTTTTCTATTTCAGTGTATTGAATCATGTCCGTCGTCGTAGATTCGGCGTCAAACTGCTCATCATGTGGGTAAACATGCATTGTCTTTTCATCCACATTGTCAGACCAGACTTTAAATATCTTTCCCGCCTTGGTTCTACAGTATAAATTGCTCATATCTATATCCTTACTAGCCCAGCTTAACCACTTTCATCAGTCGCTAAGCTGACCTAACGTTGCCGACCATCTTTTACTAAAAATTGTGACTCGCCACCGTTAAACTGAGGCGATGTTTTCCACACCAAAGCCGGTTAGCTTTTCTGGGGTGTTGATGATAACGGTAAATCCCCCCGCGCGGTTATCAACCACACACTGTTCTCGGTTTTTCCAGTACATGTTGTTTAAGGCTGTCCTCCCCTGCTCCGTCTTTGAAGATTTAGTAAAAGGCATATTTCCCTTAAAGCCTAGGACCATGTGCTCATCAACATTACCTAACAAGTCAACAAACACAAGTTCTTTGCTAAACGACTTAGCATAAACCTTGTTTAGCAAATAATGGGCGCTAGCAATATCACTGAGAAAAATATCCGCAGCGGAATCCATCTCTGTATACAAGGATGCATACTCTTGCTCCGCGTAACGGATGGATAGGGTATGCAATATTCCCAATGCTTCATTGTCTAGCAGGTCCACCGATGAAGGGCCGTTCCAGTCGTCTTGAGCAAACGTTGCAACAACTTTACCTTCATACGTAAGTTCATAACTAAAAATCGTCGCACCTTCATGATCTGACCAAGCCTTAAACTTTTTCACGCCAAACTTAGTGAGCGTTTCAACTTCGCTTTTATCCATATCGAATTTGGCTGATAGCGTATCCGCATTAACCGTATTTGCACTTACTAAAAAACTTGCGAACATAACCTGTCTAAATGATAACTTCATAACTCAATCTTCCTGTGTGTGAATTTACCAACACATAATAATCATTTTGATTTGAATATTCAAGAAGGAATTACTATTACAACGCCGGTAGTTTATTGGATGACTCATGTCTTGGTCGTGTTGGTGTAAGCGCTGCAAAACTGAGAGAATGCAGTTTTTCCCGTCCTATCAAAAAACGTACAATGGACAACAGCGCCGTATTTATCGAATTAACAGCGATAAAACCCAGTGAACTTTAGTCACCGGGTTAGTTCACACTCTGATTCGCATACCGCAGCAGAATTCAATCCTTATTTTTTCTGGCGTCCAAATAGCGCAAGACCAAACAATGAAAGTGCACCTATAACAGCCGGCGATGATACATTGTAATTGGGCGCTACACTCCTGATTGCAGATTCATCAATCGACACAGAATAGTTGTCAGAGACAAGATATACACCTTCGTATACGCGCTTATACGCCGTGTTGTTTCCAAGCTCGTAATTAAGATAATAACCGCCTCCGTAGTCGGAACCAAGGAGTTGGCTAGTGCCGTTATTGTCATAAAACCCATAAGTATAGGTACTATTATTGACAGCTTGACCGAATACGGAAAAATTGGCTGTCTCCTGCGCAGTAGCCCGTCCGTTATAAATTAGCTTGGTGGGATCGGTGATATCAGAGAAAGAATTTGAAGCTAGTGTATATATTTCGGTCAGTGTTGGAATACGCCAATGTGAGAACGCAGGGTCGTTTTGCAAGCGCAAGCGTACACTATCAATGCTCTGAAAGGCGGTGACATCAAGATCAAGCCAGAGCTTGCCAGAATCCGTGTCGAGGGTAACGTCGCCATCCCCTTGGGTTTGCCAGTCAAATTCCAACAAATCAGCATTGGCGGCGATGGGGGATAATGCTAGCGTCGTGATAAGAGTGAGTTTCTTTAACATGATTATTGTCCTTTGATGTTATGTTGTGTTTTTCGTCGACTCGCTAGAACAATGCCAAATTCAGTAAAGTCCCCGTCCATAATGTCGTTAATCTGAGATTGTGTCAGCGCTTCGTCAAACATGGCTGTGTCATCCATATAGCCTTTGAAATGTTCGCGTTCGCTAATAGCACCAATATCCACATCTGTCACTTGGATGTTGTGCTGGTAGCTTAATTGGTTTTTGGTGGCATACAGCTCACTATTAAGGTAGATATTACGGACACCGCTGGTGTAGTCGTAAGTGGTGGCAGTGTGATGCCAAACGCTGCGCGTTAGGCCACCAGTTCCGGTGAGTCCATTTGCGTACCAGAAAGAGCGAAGTCCGTCGTCTCGATGGGCGCGAAAAACGTTCATCTGGTTATCTACACCATAGGGGCCATAGCCCATGATGGTACCCAGGTCGCCTGCATCCACATCAATGTTTATCCACGATGAAATTGTGTAGGATTCTTGGTAGCCAGGTGTGTTTGCAATAGGGCCAAGCAACATGTCGCCGTTCTCAAAATAAGCCCCTTTGCCGTAAACACCTTCGCCGCTAGATGCGTCATAGTTAACGAGTGTATTGCCGTTGGCAACATCGTTGCCCAGATTATTGCTTCTTTCGTAATCATACAGCGCAAGCAACTCGGCGCTAGAGAACGCGATGAGCAGGCTGGCGGCTGCTATTTTAAGTGACGCTTTCATAACAAATTCTTCTATTAAGTTGCTTTAAAAGAAGGCAATATGTGTGCCAAAAAACAAAAGAGGTTATAGTGGCATTGAATGACCATTTCGAGCACTGCGGACGGGTGGTTCGTCTCGTTTTCAATGGATGTTGAAGTCTCCATGCTCCCAAGCAAAAGCCAAGCACGGTGTGGGGTAGACTTAGGCATTAGCGCATTGGCAACATTAAGTAATGGCGAAATTCGTTATTGGGACACGCCAAAGCCGCTACAACAAAAACTGAGACAGCTAGCGCGTTATCAACGTCGTTTGGTTAAAAAGGTGAAACGTTCTAAGGGCTACTATCGCCTGAAAACAAAAATCGCTCGATTACATAAACGGATAGCGGATATCAGGCGAAATTGTCTGCACCAACTGTCCGCTTACCTTGTTAAGCACTTTTCGCACATCACCATCGAAGATTTGAATGTCAAAGGCATGATGGCGAATAAGCGTCTTGCTCGACACATTGCTGATGTGGGCTTCTTCGAGTTGAGGAGGCAACTCACCTACAAATCTCAATGGTATTGTGCTGAGCTAACTGTTGCAGATCGATGGTTCGCTTCAAGCAAGTTGTGTTCGAAGTGCGGGAGGAAGCGCGAAAACTTGACA
>CENT01030453.1_pt1 | contig 24589 bp, 31 predicted proteins | sample 530141 | NCBI WGS metagenome assembly CENT01 (sample SAMEA2591074, study PRJEB7988) | marine metagenome | isolation source: saline water (ENVO:00002010), including | reverse complement strand
AAGCATAGTGCCTTTGCTACGGTTGTTTTTCCACATCCAGCAGGACCAGCCAGGAGTAGATTTGGAACCTCACCTTTATCTAGGAAACTTTTGAAAGTCTTCTTGGTCTCTTCGGGGAGGATACACTCATCAATAGTTTTGGGTCGATACTTTTCAACCCAGAGAAATTCGTCACGCATTTTCTTCTTTCACCAAAGTAAATGAACCATCATCATTAGTAATCCAGTTTAACACATCGCCTTCTTCCCATCCAGTAGCTTCTAGAAGTTCATCAGGAAAAGTTAGGATTCCATTTTCGTCTACTGTTAAAGTAGTTTTCATTCTAAAGGTCTCTCAAATTTTTCAGAGATAATATCAGTTGCTTTCAACTGTTCTTTCATATATTCTACTGCCTTTTCTGGTTCTGCCGTTTCACCACATGTAAAGACATCACATACCGCCATACCCTTCTCTGGCCATGTATGAATACTGATGTGAGACTCAGCAAGCATAGCAACACCAGTTACACCCTGAGGATCAAACTTATGTGTTGCTAAATTAAGAAGCGTAGATTTGGATTCTTTTGTTGCATTGTAAAGAAGCATCTTGATGTTTTGTTCATCATCAAGTGGTTCAAAGGGACAACCTTTCAAAGTAAAAAGAATGTGTTTCATGGATATTTTAAAGCAAGAGTAAATCGATGTCCTTTTCTAAAAGAGCTTGCTCTATGTAAGATGTTTCCATCAAAACAAACTACTCTATTTGGATGAGGAGGTACTCCAATAACTTTATCATTTTGATAAAAAAATGTTTCCCCACATAAAACAGGAACCCAATCAGTGTCTGATAAGTATATCAAACAGGTTTTAGATCCCTCTCCCCCATCTATATGATAGTAAGCATCTTCCCTCGGAGCAAAGCAATTTATATAAACTCTATCTGGAGAATCATACTTAGCAATCTCTTCAGGAAAAGTATCTTGCATCTGTTTATGGATAGACTTGGTAACTTTAGTATCAAGATCTATATTATGAACCATACCTGCTGGATCAACAGATGGTCTGTCGCCCTCACCATACACATAGAGAGATTCTCTACTGTACTCAACTAGATATTGATAATCATCCTCATGAAATACATTATCTTTTATATTGATATTCATTTACATACAGAATCTGGTTCCAATGCTATGTAGTAACAAAGATTGTGATCCTTAGAAGTAAACTTGGAAAGAAGTTTTTCAGAGATAGTAACTTCATATCGTCCAGGAATGATCTTAATGTTTTCCACCTTGAAGTTAAAGGAGAACTCAGAATCAGTCTTACCTACAATGATAGAGAAATCATTTGAAGTATCGTTCTTTTTATCCCAAACAACAATCCTCACAACACCCGCTTCACCGACAACAGAAACATCTGGAAGTTGAAGAACAGAAGCAGCCTTAAGAAGTCTATCCAGTTGCTGAGTATTCAACTCAAAAGAAAGATCTTCCGTAGGCAGAGAAATTTCCTTCTCAGGAGGACTAATAATCACACTAGGATCTGCGAAAAAATACTTTGCCTTAGTATCCAAACCACGAATCATAACGTACTGATTGTTAGAGAAGTCAAGTTCGGGTGATTGAGAAACACTGAGACTATTCAAGAATTGATTCAAATCATAGATACCAAAATCTTGAGGAATATCTTCTGCAATCTCTGCTTCTGCAAGAATGTTCTTCATTATACTGATAGTGCGAAGTTTGTTACCTTCCTTGAAGAGAATGGATTGATTGATGCTACCGAAGTTCTTGAGAAGAGAAAGAGTTTTTTCAGAAAGTTTCATAATTACCTTTAGACTGATTGTGGATTCCAGAGAAGTGATAGAGGAGAATGCAATAATGAATTGCTTTTAAAATGTCTTGCTTTGACTTACCATTCTTTTTACCAAAGCGAGAGAGATATTTGATAGCATTAGAACGGCAGAATGGTTCTGCATCACCAATACTTTCAATCAGATCAAGAGTCTGAGTCTTGGAATCGGGGGACGTATAATGTGCATTATATGTTGAAGAGAGATAGTCCCGAATCTCCTTCAATGTTTTATCTTCTTCATACTTCCAGAATCCATTCTTTTCAGTGGATTCTAGATTCAATTCAATTCGATCTTCATCCATAAGAGAGGGGTATGCTGAGTTAATACTAATACTATACTCATCATCAACCCAGAAATCCTGGGTGCTGATGAATGGGTTTTCGCGGTCGGGATCATTTCGATCATAGTCATACCAATGGGTTGAGTGTTTAATATTTTCTATTTCTTTTTTGTTTTCCATTTCATCATAAAGTAAACTCCAAGCATTCACCATTCTATCAAACCTCCGTGGAATTTGCAAAGTCAACATCAACATCAACCTTATCATACAGTTCCATGAAGGACTGCTTTGTTTCATCATCAAAGCGATTCACACAGACTTCAATAGCCTTTGCCTTATCATCAAAGATGCTGTATGCACGAATAATATGCACCAGACGACGGGTAGAGATGATCTCATCTACACCACCATCATAGAACGTTTTGCGAATAATGTCTCCCCAGTCAACCAGACGCTTACAAAAATCAGCATCCTTGACGCCAAGAGACTCTGCACACTTCTGGAGGATCTTCTGTTCGATTGCAGGAGAAGGATACTCTTGCTCAAAAGTTACAGGGAAACGCTCTAGGAAGGCTTCGTTGAGCACGTTAGTTCCAATGAATCGCCCGTCGTCGCTACCTTTACCTTTAGTGTTTGCTGTGGCGATGACGTTGAATCCACTTGCAGGGTCAACTCGCCGTCCGATTTTCTTAAGGAATACTCCTTTTCCTTCAAGGATAGATTGGAGACAGAGAATTTTATTAGAGGCAAGGTCGATCTCGTCAAGGAGCAGTACAGCTCCTCGTTCGAGTGCTTCCACGACTGGGCCATTGTGCCAGACGGTGTTACCATCAACAAGGCGGAAACCGCCAATAAGATCATCTTCATCGGTTTCGATAGTAATGTTTACACGGATGAGTTCCCGTCCGAGTTGGGCACACGCTTGTTCGATAGAGAACGTCTTGCCGTTACCAGAAAGACCAGTAAGGAACGTCGGATAGAAAAGACGGGACGCAATAATTTTTTTAATATCAGCGAAGTTACCAAAGCGGACGAAGGTATCATCTTTAATCGGGATAAGGTTTTGTTCAACTGCAGGCATGACTGCAGGAGAATTATAAGTCACTTCAAGTTCTTGCACCGTCTCTTTTGTTACTTCCAGATTCCACTTACCACGACCAATTTTGTAATCAGTTAGTTTGTTGGTTACGGTTTGATAGTTCATGTCGTTGATATTACACCAACCCTTGATGTCTCCAGACGTGACTGACTCACCAAAGGTCTTTTGAAGAGAATCGATGATGCTTTGCTTGGACATGGACATTGTGTTGTTCGTTTCAACTGAAGTTATTATAGAGCATGAAGAAGGGGTCTTAAGACCCCTGTGGTCACTTCCCAGATCGTCCATACTTATATCGCATTGCCTGAAGCATCCAAGACTGAGCAAGACTCTTCGGTCCTTCCTTAAGAACCTTTAGTACTCTCTCATCAGATTCAGATGCTATTGCGATTTCTCGCCAATTCACTTTTTCTTTTTCTTCTTTACGCAATTTGGATACCTCTTGCCGAACATAGTTTTCATTCCTTTCTTTTCATAACCATCCCAGCAATCTTCACCAATCTTTTTAGGTTTGATTAGATCAATGAATTCAAACTCGGTAGCTTTGAACTCGTCTCTCCAGTTAGAGAACTCAAATTCTTCTTTTTTAGTTTTGTTACCCCAGTTCTTTGCACCTTTTTTACGGCACTTAACTAAGGCACCTGAGGCATATGCAGAAGGCCATACAGAATAACGAGACTTGACTTTATGGTAACAAGCATCTTTTTCTCCTGCTGCCTCGTCAAACTGCTCCTCGGTCATAAACTCTAAATCATCTTGCATGACTTCTTCTTGGGTTACGTTCTTCGCTTTGCCCTTTCTATCGGCGTTGGGATCCTCTCTACGCTTCTTGGCGGCACGTTTGTCCCGCTCGTCCTTGCTCATTGAAGCACGGTCGTCTGCATCCCTACAGTAGGGTTTGGTGGTCTGTCCTGGTTGCTTAGCACATGGTTTCCCATCGTACTTACCACCAGTCTGCTTCCAACCTCCACCTTTAAACCAGTCGCGAAGAGAGTATCCTTTGTCCTTAGAGGACTTACCATCTCTCTTCTCAACTAGTTCTGATTTGATATCGTCGAAAGAAATCATTTTAAAGATAACTTTTTAGATATTTATGCAACCAAAGAAATGAACTCACTCAAAACTTTCTTGTTTGTCTTCTTACCGCGAAGAGACTTGATAAAGGCACTCTTAATCTGACCTTTTGTAGCATCTTCCTGAACATCAAAATCAGTATCCGCAGAGAGAGCACTAGAAGCAATACCAAAGTATGCATCATAACCAGTGTTCTTGAGAGAAAAGGACTTATTCTTTCTATAAAATTCTTTTACTTTTTGACTTTCAATCTCATCTTCAATGTTGTTACTAATGAAATAATTAGCATCACGTCCCTCAAGAACACGGATACCAATGAAGTTTGTATCAGGGAAACTCTCTTTCAGATGAATAAGCATAGTTTTAGAGAATCCAGTATATGAAATACCAAAACTATAAGTGCGACCAAGTTTACGGTCTCTGAGAAATGCTTTCCATACAGGAATTTGACGAGATCCCATGTAAAGATCCTCTTCCCAGGGACGTTGAATTTCTACATGATAACCAGGACCACATGCTTCACCATCAGTCAGAACAATACACTGTACCTTTTGAACACCATTATCCTTCTTGAACTGAGGGATAATCTGATGGAGAGAAATAAAAGCTTCATTCAAAGGAGTTCCAGATAAACTAAGACGACCAGGAACAGAGTAGTAAGTTCCATAACTAGAAGAAAAGTATGCAGCAATACGCCAGATATTAATCATCTGCTTCTCAAGATCACGTCCCTTAAGACGACCAGAAAGGATATTGACCATACCAAACTGAGCAGAAACTTGCATAAGACCTTCCTTCTTAACATAGTGGGAAGGAAGTTCAAGGTACGAATTACCATCTTCTCTCTGCTGCCATTCATTAGTAAAGGCATAAACTTCAAAAGGAATATTCACTTTCTTACAGAACCAAACGAGATTGTAAAGTTGCTTGATTGTATCCTGAAGGACTCTAGACATAGATCCAGACCAATCCATAACGAAAATAAGACCATGATTCTTACCATCAGCAACAGTCGTCACTTTCTTGAACAGGTCTTCATTGTATCGATAAGTATGTAACTTCCCTGTATCAAGAACTCCAGTCCGACTAACACCAGAACGAGAATAAGCGTCTGCGGCTTTACGGCACTCGAACTCTTTGACGAGGTAGTTGACTTCTTTCTGTGCTTGCTTTTTGAACTTTGCATATTCATGATCTTGCGTTTCATAGATATCAAAGAAATTCTCACGATCTGCATTGAATTGCTCAAGATTCTTCTTGAACCAATCAGAAGTATACTCATATACTTCTTCAACATCAGCAACTACACTCTTGAGGTTTACTTTAGGAAGTTCAACATAAACATTGTCTTCTACAAATTCAGAAACAAGATCTTGCAGATTTTCTGCGAGAGCATCTGCAGTCTTGGTCTCAATATCTTCAAACGTTTCACCACCCTCACTCTGATTAGACTCCTCAGACTTGACTTCACTCTGATCATCAGACATCTGTTCGGGTTGGTCTGAGGAAGATCCACCCTCAGCAGGAGAGTTTTGTTCACCCTGTTCCCCAGACTCAGAAGAATTACCATTCAAAGGAATGTCCATCTTCTGCTCCTCTTGTTCATCCTTACAAGCTTTGTGTAGGATTTCTGCTACGAGAAGAACATCTGCAAAGGTTTCACATTCACCAATCATACGAACAAGGAACATCTCTGTTTCCTCAAAAGGAATATCAACATAGTTACCGATCTTGTAGTACAGGTTCACCCGATCCGCAAGATTCATCCCATCAAGATCATCGTCAGCGATAGCAAAAAAGTCCTCATCAGCAAGTTCAGCATATCCACGATAGAAAGTCTTAGAAAGACCAGGATACTTACGCTTCATCAACTTCTCGATGCGAACATCTTCTACAATGTTTACAAGACTAGGAGAGATCTTGTAGTCCCTAATCCAGTTCTCATCGGGTGTAAACAAAGCGTGTCCGACCTCATGACCCACCAGGAGATCATAAACCACTGCAGATGCCCTATCCCATACAGGAAGAGTCAAGACTCGCGTATGGACGTTAAACTGAGCAGTCTGTACGTTACGGTGCTCAACGACCAGATCTTCGGTAGCAAGGAGCTTGGCGAGTTGTGACTTAATTTCCTGGGAGACAGACATTGCTTGGTTGCGTATGGACGTATTATACAAAAGAACCCCGCTTGTTAGGCGGGGTCATGTGACGCTTTTTGAACTGTCTCAGTCTCGCCTTCGCTTGGCGGAGTGCCTGAGGTTTTAATTTTCTTTTCTGCCTCTTCCCAGAGTTGTGTATCCAGTTCGGTGTCGTCATGATACTCACATGGGTTTTTATCTATTTATTATAGACCTCTTTGTGACGAAGATGCATTTTTATTAAGATCAGCATTAAGTTTTGAAATGGTTAGATCGGGAGGAATATTTTTTTCTCTCTTTTGAAATCTCCTAAGTATGTCCATGATACCATTAGCAACCACTTGTTCCTGTTCTTCTTTAGAAGCCCAAGGCAATTGTTTATCAATCTCATAAAATTCAGATCTTGCTAGGAATTGATGTCCAAACATATCCCAAGTAGGTCCTACAAGATTTATTTGATATGTAAGAGTTCCTTTCTGAATTAATTGAATAACTTTTTTCTTCATATCTTCATCCGCATCCTGAGGAGGATCCCACCAACACAAAGAAAATTCATCGTTGAATCCAATGTGCCTGAGAATTAAAAAGGGATTATCAAAATGTTCTGGAGGAATATCAGAATTTTCTATCCATAACCATGTACCATACTGTGGAAACAAAACTCGGGGATCGTGAGAATCCCTCTTCATCTGCCAGTCCCATGTCCACACAGGAATATGTTCAGGTTTCCACCAACCTCTCCAATCACTTCTTTCCATTCCGTTTGTATGAAAACTCTTAACTAGAATCTTCGATGCTTCCGATGGTGTCTTTCCGTCAATCAGTCTGTTGTAAATCATGTCTTACTTACCTCCAATACTTCTGGATAAAATTCACTGTAGTACCAAAGATTATCTTGTATTATTTTATCTTCGGCTTTTTTATTGATATCAAAGTCCCAAGGATCAAAACTTTGCATCTTTGGTTTTATTTTATGTCTACCATAAGGTAAAAACATAGAGTCGTGATATGGAATCTGCTCTATGTTATCTAGATCATTTTTATGATCTGGTAGATTTAGAAACTCGTATATTGTAAAAAGTTGTTCTCTCGGATTTTTTATTAGATCTTCATATCTAACGAAAAGAAATGTGTTATCTAATTTATTACAGTCAAGTAACTCTTTGATTGTAACTAAATTTCTTCTCATCATTGGTTGACCAAATACATCATCAATCTTTTGATTTTCAATATCAACTTCTCTATAATCATAAGTTTGATCTCCATATAGCAAACCATCCTTATAGAGCAATGGTGTTGTTTTTTCAACTTTTAAGAAGGAACTGTATGTTCCTCGCAAATCTCGTATACAAACAATAAACTTTGTATATGGAAAAGTATTTCTACAAATATCAATTAATTCAATCCATCCTCTACATTTGTCTAAGAAAATTTTCTTATCAGTTAATTTATCAACCCAAGAAATAATACCACCTCTACAAAAATTATAAAAAATATCATATGAAAGATCAGCATTATATTGAGAGTCTTGCATACTCTCAGATATTTTTTCTTGCAGTGCTTTTACCATTCCAGATAATAATGAATCTGGAGAGCCATAAACATCTGGATGTTGATTAATCAAATTAACTAAAAGAGTAGATCCCGATCTCGGAAGTCCACACATGGGAACTAATGTCGTCATTTTTTATAAGAGAAGTTTTTAACTTTTTCAAACCGAATAGTTTCATGAAACTTATCATGTAAAGACTCTTTGTGAGAGATAACAAAGATGTTCGAGTCTTGAATGACGTACCTAATAATCTTAAGAAATTCTTCTGTACCAAATCCATCAAGAGATGAGTCAAATACCTCATCCATGATTAGTAAGTTAGTACTGGTTGAGTTTTTAAACTTTGCTACTTCTCTCCAAGTGAACAACAGTGCAAGGTCGATTCTTTGTTTTTCACCTTCACTGAAAGAGCTGTAGGAAAAATCTTCGTGAATAGGAGACTGGACGGTTTCATTAAACTCTTCATCTAGAGTAAAGTTAATATAGAAATCCATCATCTGAAGATAACGGTTAACTTGCTGATTTATCAGCGGTAGATACTTCTTGATGATTTGAGATTTAACTCCCCCGTCTTTTAGTAAACCATACGCATAATCGTAATGGCTAATAGTATCTCTTCTTTGAGCGAGTTCTTCGTAAGTAGTATTAAGTTTTTGTTTGAAGGATTCTAGCTTTTCATTCTCAGCAGTTCTGTTTGCAATTTGGTCGGTAACTCTTTGAATTTCCGATTCCAGATCTCTGATTTGTCGTTGACATCCAGTGATCTTAATATTATTTTGAGAAATGCCATGCGTTAAGGATGTTATCTCCTTCGATAGATTGATAAAATGACGCTCTCGCTCTTCTTCCTCTTTAATTGCCTCCTCTAGTTGAATATAACCAGATTGCAACTCCTTAGCTTTAGATTGAGCGTCATCAATTCTATTTATTCTGAAGGTCTCTTCTATGTCCTGATTACAGGTAGGGCAGACCGTATGCTCTGCAAAGAACTTATGCTCCTTAGTAATTGTCGATACTTTGTTAGAGATTTTTCCTTTCAGATTACCAAGAGTTCTAAGTTTTTCCGTTGCTCCAGAATATTTTTCTATATTCTTTTGAAGATCTACAAGTTCCCTATTCTTCTCTTCATTTGCTCCCATCCAGTTATTTTCTTCTACAAGCAACTGCCCGATCTTTTCTTCTTTATCTACAATATTCTGCTTAGCACGATTCTCTATCTCATCAATAAAGTTCTCTTGCATCTTGACTTTATCTGCGAGAGAATCTTTCTTAAGTTGATATACACGAACATCTTCTTTTGACTGGCGAATCTTGTCCTTAATGAGATTATTCATCGAAGTAAAGATCTTGATATCAAGGAGGTCCTCAATAACTTCTCTTCGATTTGCAGAAGACAACTGCATAAAGGGAACAAAGTTGCTACTGCCTAAGATAACAATCTGAGTGAAAGACTTATAGTTCATCTTCAAAACAGTCTGCTCAAACCACTTCTGTTGGTCATTAGCAGAAGATGACTGATCTAATTTTGTATCATTTCTATAGATCTCAAACAACGCAGGTTTGATTCCTCTGCGAACTTTCCAATCCGTATTTCCAATTCTAAATTCTATCTCTACAACACAATCTTTCTCATTTGTAGAGTTGACGAGTTGAGGTTTGTTGATCTTACGAAATGATTTACCAAACAAAGAAAAGCACAATGCATCAAGGATTGTACTCTTTCCTGCTCCATTATTACCAATGATCAATGTGGTTTGGTCTTTGTTTAGATTTATTTCAGTAAATTGATTTCCAGTAGAAAGAAAATTTTTCCATCGTATAGTTTCAAACAGTATCATTTTGGAGGAATAACAAGATCGTTTTTAGTAATGATTGCGTAATTATATTCGTGTTGCTCACAGGTGTAAAGTAGGAGTTCATCTTCAACTTCCAGAACATTCATTTCTGGATAGTTACTATTTTCTAACATTATAGAAAATCTAGTTGCATCATCCTCTTCTTCAAAAATATAAAGGACTTTTACTCCATGCTCATTAGCTACAGAATATGCACCATCATCTTCTTTTCCTTTAACTGTGAGTATAAACATTATACCAATTCACATGCTTCTCTATATATCTCAGATATGAGTTTCTTAATAGTGTCCTTGTTCAGATCAGTCTCTTCTTCTTCGATATGTTTGTTAAGAATGGATAAAGTATCTTCAGATTCAACTTCTGAATCTTCACTATGAAGATATCCATTATTATAATCAAAGTTTTCTATAACTTTTAGATCTGCAACTCCAGATTCATAGAGTTTATCAATAAACTTCTCAAACTTTTTAGAATCAGACTTCTTCTTTACAATAACTTTAATAAGTTTGTCTTCATACTCCCTTGCATCAAAAGTTTGATAGGGAGTATCTTCATAATATATTTTATAGAAAAGTCTGTAAGGATTATCTACCGGAAAATGTTCAAGAGTTTCTGTATCAAAGATGGTGAATCCTCTCCGATCACCGACATCGTTCCAGAACATCTCATACGGGTTGCCGAGATAATGGATTCTTCCGTCATTCGATCGAGTGTGGTAGTGACCGCTGAAGACATGGGAGAACTTCTCAAATAACTCGCCTGCATAACCATGCTCCATGACGAATCCTTTATAAGGAGCAAATCCTCGGAGCTCAAGGTGCCCCATCGCACAGTTGCAAGTTGTATTTTGAATGCGTTTAAAAGTAGACTCTTCATTTTCCTCATTAATCCATGGTATAAAAAGAACAGGCAATCCACCAATAGTCTCTTCAGTAGGTTCCGAATAAACTGTTACGTTATCATACTCCCTGAGTAGGAGGTCTACAGCATTAACATCATTTGTGTTCTTGTAGTAGGCAGTATGATTACCGACAATAGTGTGGACTTTCACACCCATTGCTTCTAGTCTATCATAATAATTGTCTTTTGCCCACGCCAAAGCTGAGAAATCAATACCCTTACGAGAATCAAAGGTATCACCCATATCTACTACTGTGGTGATACCATGCTCTTCCAGATAAGGAAAGAAAATATTTTCGTAAAACTTCAAAAAGTAATCGTGAAACAACTTAGAGTTTTTACGAGCACCAAAGTGCTGATCAGTTATAATTGCTACTTTCATAATCGACTGCTCCCTCTAGATCATTAGTATACCATATTGCTAACGTATATCTAGTCCCACTTGTAACTTTTCTGACTCCATGTTCATATTTTTTCCCTTCAAATACTACTGTCTTACCAACTTTTGGAAGAATATCTAGTTTTTCATTCTTGCTCAAATCATCAATATAATGTGCTCCTCCTTGAAAGTCATCATTCAAATTAGTTATTGATACTAAACTAGTAGTCTCTCTTGCATTATCAGTATGAAGATTCATAGAAGCTCCAGGAAGCCATTTAACTATCTGAACATACTCAACAAACTTTGCTGTAAAATGTTTGCTTACAGTTCTTTCAAGATACATAGAACATTTTCTTACAGTTTTATGAGTATCGTCTTCTCCTCCAAACAAGAGATTCATATCTAAAACTCTAGTATCATGGTATTCCGTAATTAGGTCCTGATTTATATTATGAATACGGATTAATTCTTCACATAAAATTTTAGGTATCAAATCAGGAATTATCAATATCATATCAATATCTTAATTTAGAATGAATAGCGTCTTTAATACTATTGTAATCAGAATAATTAGATCCATCAATAGAGTTATCTTCAAACACTTGTTCAAATCCTGTTCTCTCAAGGATTTTATTCTTAACTTCTAATTGACGTTTCTCTTTTTGAATCCTACGGAGAAATGCGTAATGAATAATCTGAGTGAAATACGCAAAAGGATTTTGTGACTTCTCTGGATTGAAGTTATGAATATATTGTACGCAGTTTTCAATACCATCAGAGATCATGTCCTCCTTAAACATGTAATTAACAAAGTTTGGTTTGAATGATAAATGATTTGCAATCTTTAAGAAACACTCACCAATATATCGAGGTATGACTGGTTTACCTTCCCATTGCTTTGCTCTTTCAGACTTGTCCAGTAAGGTCAAATCTTCTTTGAAGACTTTCATATAGGAGACTTCAACATTAGTTCGATAGTCTATCAATGCTGCAAGAAACTCTTTGTTGTTGACGTAGTGTTCGGACCTCTTCCTTTTCGTCATATTTGGTGTAATAGGCATATTAGTTCTCTTATATATGTAGAAATTATAACACTTACAATCAAACTTGACAAGGTTCTAAAATATCAGTACAATAACCTTTGTGGGGTTTGATAAGTAATATATTAGCTTTTCTTGTAAAGCTTCTCTAGAAGCTTCTTTGTTTCGTTTATATTACCAACATATCCCATTTTATCAGACAATCTTAATTGTCCACGTTCATCATCTAGATCCTGCAAAAAAGTTTCATAGATAGCAATAATCTGTTCATTCTTAGACTCGGACAAAGTAATAACTTTTTCCATACTAAGTAAGAACATATCATCAGATGAAGTCTTTAACCAAGGTTCTACTTTATACCCATTCATTTCTCTTTCTCGTGAAAATATAGGAGTAACAATTACAGGATTGCATATAAGAATATACTTACCATCTTTTTCTACTGTATTGATAATCCCAAACAATTCTTCACCACTTATGAGTTTTACTGATGCATAAAATTCTTCTTCCATAAATTATCCCTTTAAATTGATAGTTGTTATTTCATAATTAAAGTCCTCTTCATTGTATATCTTAATCCTTTCTATCAAGTGATTTAAAGTATAGTTTTTCCTTGATCCATATGTACAATCATCAGAGATGTCGTAGAGGACGGCTTTAGTTTTATTTTTTCCTTTTCTAAGTACTCTTCCAATTGATTGAAGATTTCTAATTCTCGACTTACTGGGTGATGCAAAGATAACATTATGGAGGTTCTTAATGTTAATACCAGTAGAAAATGTTCCATAAGAAGCGACAATGATAGCGTTGTCTTCTTTCTCGGTTATCTCTCTTACTAATTCTCGTTCAGAAGTATCTACACCACCATGAATGAAAAATACTTTACGAGTATCTTTCGTACTACTATTTATTAAGTCATGTAATACGGCTCCATGAGATTCTACTCTTTGGAATAAAACTAGAGTGTTTCCTTTCAGATCTAAAGTTAGATTTTTTATGAAGTTATTTCTTTTATCATGATTTATAATATACTGAATCTCATCTTCAAATGCTTCAAACTTCTGAGGATTATGTTTCAATACAAGACAATTAATATCTAATTTTGCAAGATGTCCCTGAGACATTAATTCTGCTGTTTGTGTTACTTTATATGATGGACCAAATACTCCTTCCAGAACCCACTTATGTGTCTGTGTTCCATCAAGAGTACCTGTAAATCCAAAGCGATATTTTGCATCAGCAAGTTTAGTCATTATACCGATAAGAGATTTAGACTTAAATTGATGAGCCTCATCTCCTATAACAACTTCATAATCCTCAAAAAATTTACGATCTAATTTATAAATAGATTGCCAAGTTGTAACAGTTACAGGTAGATCGCTATATTTTTCTTTTCCTGAATATATTTTATGACAGTATGAATCAGCATCCCATCCATAATCCTGAAAATCCCCAACGATCTGCTCTACGAGACTGGTCGTTGGAACGACTACAAGAATTTTTTTCCTCTTATCCACATAATAACGCACGATTGCGTAAATCATCAGACTTTTTCCTGACGCAGTGGGACTTATCAATAACTTTCGATTATGCCGTAGGGCATCATATACTCCCTCTACTTGATACGGTCGAGGTGAAAAAGAACAAATAGCTCCCATATATCCTTTCACACCTTCATATGAAATCTCTTCGTTTATTTCAAACGGGAGACCATAAAATTTATTTTCTTCAAAACTATAAGAGTAATTATAACTTTTACAAAAACTTACTATTTTATCTAATAGTCCGACATAGATTCTCTTCGTTCTCATGTCGAATAAATGTATCTCTCCGTTCCAATTTCTACCTCTGTATTGAGGCATAAACTTTGCATTTGGAACTTCAAACGTAAAATGATCTCTTAACTCATATTCAATATGAGGGTCTGTAGTAATTTTAAGAAATACTTCATTGGATTTAGATATAACAAGATCTGCCACATCACTTCATTCAACTAGAAGTATTTATTAGTCGATCTGATACTTATATTCTAGAATGATTCTGTACAAGAAGTCTTTCAGATGTTGTAGTCTTTCCTGTTCATATGGATCTCCTCCAGGCCATTTTTCTAAATGAAAACAAACTGCTTTGTAGATACCATGAACATCTAGAATGTTTAACTCTAATGATACATATGGTAAATCTCCTTGGAACTCTGACTCGTAGTTGCCTTGCATCATCCTAGACCTGCGGTAAACTTCATAAATTCGATTGCATTTTTTATTTGATAAGTTCTATTGGATATTTGCTTCAGTATACTATCAATGTAAGAAAGTATTGTATCGTAATACTCTATCTTGAGAGATGAGTTTGATAATTTCTCATCCGCATCCATATATTTTTGCATGGTATCTTTATCTCTGATTTTCTTGGGAAATGGATTCTCTAGATAAACCTCAGGATCTGATTTACCACTAAAGTATTCATACCGTTCGTGTCTAATATTCTTTCTTTGTTGCTCTGCTTTCTTTCTTAATAGAGACATGTTATTATATAGTTCATGATATTTTGCATGAAGAACGGGGATGTTTAGAGACTCGTTATGCAGATTATCTGGATCTATTTTTGAATCTTTCTCCCACATTTCTTGAAGTGTTTCAAGATCAAGGGTCATAGTGTAGTTCCGTTCACGTCAGTTATAGTATATAGAGTATACTTGAAAGTAACGTCCGCTGTAAAGTACTCAATATCAGTTTCGGTTGCATTGAATTCTAGAGTAGATAGAGACGTTGGAAACATATTTTTGAAATTAACCTTAAAGTTAATTCTATTGTTACTTGATAAAATTGCTAGAGAACCATCAGAGTATATGTCCATTGTTTTATCTGGAGTTATTGTCTTAACAGTATCATCGTTTTGTAAGTTTTTAATTTCGTTTAATGACTCTGGGTATCCAAGACCTCTCATCCAGTTCTGAATCTCCATATAGTTTTTAAGATCTTCATCTACTAGAAATCTTAAACTAAAATCTCCAAAAAACATCTTATCGCCAGGTACGTCAATATCTTTGAGATACGTTGATTGAGTTGCAACTCCCAAATCAATAGATGGAATGTTTGCACTATTAGCAAAGAATGCTACTTTAGGTGTCCTAGTCAGGGTAAATCTAAACCCTGTTGGGGCAAGAAAGTTTCTATTCTGTATTTGACTATCGTAAAAACCAGACATCTTTTTTCTAATTATTTAGATAAAAAAAGAGGGGCCGAAGCCCCTCTCGTATAACCTTGTGAATCCTTTGGATCACATGAGGTTCTTGATGGAAACGCGACGATAGTAGCGGTTGGAGTTGGTGGTAAGAGCACCAGCGCCAACTGTGGTTCCTTGTGCGAAGGGGTTTGCAACCATACCGTAGCGAGTCTTAAAGCCGATCTTAGGCTGGAAGGTGTTCTCTCCAACGGCGCGAACCATCTGGAGGGGAACATAAGGACAATAGAAGAGTCCAGCGTCATAAGGAGAAGTACCCTTATAACCAACAACGTAATACTGGTTAGCAGCGTTGTTTGCAGCGTAAGGATCGATGTATACACGGAACTTACCAAGCAGTGTACCTGCGAAGGTGTTACCGGTATCGTCAACCTGAAGGTTAGCGTTAAGAGCAGGAGTATAATCGAGTACACCAGCCATTGCAAGTGCGGATGCAACGTCAGCGGAGCACATGATTACGTTGCCCTTTCCTCTACGAGTTCTTTGAGCGATCTGGTTCGCATCTCTTTCGATCTGGAACAGAAGACCCTTGAACTTCTCAACGCTCCAACGTCCGTTGGAATCGATGTCGAGGTCGAACTCACCAGCAGTAGCAACGTTCTGGGTTGCGCCTTGCTCAGCGGTCTTATAGATGGTTCTGATAACTTCGCGGTTGATCTCAGCAAGAATCTCAGAGGAGAGAATGTTTGCGAGTTCCGCTTCAGCGTTCAGACCATGGATCGCCTTGAGGTCTTGTGCGAGTTCTAAGGAGTACTCAGCTTTCAGAGCTCTGGACTTAGCAGTCACAGTGACCTTCTCGATCGAGAATGCCATCTGGTTGAAGTGGTCGCTACCTGTGCCGAGGTTCTCAGCATCATCGGTACGCATACCCTGACCAACACTGTAGTCAGACTCTGTAGCAGAAGCAGTTGGGTTAAGGAGTCCTGGGTTAGTTCCTGCTTGTGCAGTTGTACCCATACCAACGGAAGTACCAGTGTTACCATTGGTGAGGTCAAACTCGGAAGACTGACCAGAGAATCCAGTATCTACTTCGTCGAAGAAGGTCTCGCGACCGTTCTGAGTCTCGTAGCGGGAACGCATTGCGAAGATAAGTCCAGTAGGACCGTTCATTGGTTGTACGCCAGCCAGGTCATAAGCGACCAGATTAGGCATAGAACGACGGATCAGTGAGATCAGTACTGGGTCGAAACCAGCAACTGTCTGGTCTCCAGAGGAAGTATAACCACCGTCACCGACGGAGTTTACAGGTGCCTCAGAGAGGAAAGATCCAGAGTTAGAGAAAGACTGTTGCTCTCTCAGGAATTTTTCTTGGTTTTCGAGCAGGACAGCGGTTACAGCTCTTTTGTGTGAATCTTGAATGTTATCAAGTCCCTCATGATTGAGGAGAGGTGCCCACTTTTCCTGCAATTGCTCGGATTGGAACATTTGCTTTAAAGGGTAATGTTTGCGTTTGATTTAATATTGAATTCAGCTTTTAGCAATAACTGAAAGTGTCTTCAAGTATGCAGCCATGGAATTAGAGTAAGACTCTTGTCCATCTTCTACACCCTCAGAGAGAGATTCGGTTTTTGCTGTTGTTGGAGTTTTCTTCTCTGCTTTGAAATAAGATTCTTTCAGAGTCTCCAGTTTTTCACGATATTGTTCTTCACTTTCAAACTCTACACTTTCGGAAAGTGAGGCGAGTTTCTCTTTCTGTGTCTGTGCAAGACCTTCAGAGACTTGAGTTAAGATTCCATCTGCTACCGACTCAGAGAGACGTGCGTTGAGGGAAACATTTTTCTCAATTTGCTCGTTGAGTTTTGTCTCCATGTCATCAAGTTTGTCTACCATGCTCTCTAGTACATCATACTTCTCATCAGGGATATTCACATAATGTGCTTCAAATAGTTCCTTCATACCACTGATGAAAGATTCAGTCATTTCTGTCTTGAGTGCTGCTTCAACAGCGAGTTGATTCTCATTGAACCACTCATCAGCAACATACTCAAGATAAGAATCAACTCTAGTTGTTAATTCTTCTTTTGTTTCTACGATTGCTTCTGCAAGTTCAGAAACAAACTTCTCTTCGTACTCTTTTTCTAAACCTTCTTTGATAGATGCAACCTTAGAGTTGATTGCTGCTTCAAAGATAGTACGTGCTTTTTCTTGGAATTCTTCGGAGAGTTCTTCGCCAGCAAGAAGTGCGTTAACATCTTCTTCAATGTCGTATTCAGCGACAACTTCCTCTTCCTCGGCAACAACTTCTTCTTCAGTAGTTTCTTCTTCAGCAACTACTTCCTCTTCAGTTGTTTCTTCTTCCGCTACTACTTCTTCGTCAGAAAGATCTTCTTCTTCCTTGACGCCAGCAGGCATTGGGTCTGCTTTACCAGCACCCTTATTAACGACATTCTTGACTTGTGCAAGAGTTGGCGTTTTAAGTTTTGCCGAATCATCGTCTGGTTTATAGTTCTCGGGGGTAGGACCTCCGAGATCTTCGACCGATGCAGATGGACCTGGATTGGAAAGCTTAGGCATTGGATCCGCTGCAGCAGCTTTTGCATTTACAGCAGTTTTGGATTGTGTAGTGCCCGCTTCCATTTCCTGTAAATTGTTGTCACTAGACATTTTGGACTCTCCGATTAACCTTTTGTATAATCTATATTTATTTATATTTTTAAAGATTTGAAATAAACTGATCAAACAGTTCTATCTTACGCTCTTGTAGGCGTCTCTGACGGGTAGCAATTTCTATCTCAGATCTCATATCTTCCGCCATTTTTTCGCGAAGAATACCGCCTTCCCATACCCATTCTTTTCCTTCCATAATGCCTTCCACAAAAGCATCAGGAGCAGAAGGATCAGCAACAATGTCGGCAGCAGTTGCGAGCATAAAATCTTCGCCAACTACATTAATGCCTTCCTGTCTAGTAATGGATCCGATTCCACGGGATGAAACTCCAAGTTTTACACCATCACTTAGAAGAGATTCTGCAATCTTACCCATTGGAGTAGACAGAATCTTTGCTTTACCTATAAAGTTAGATCCACTCTCTTTGAGAGATACAATCTTGTGTGAAACTCGGTCGAGATTTACAGTTGGACCGTCTGGGTGTCCCAGTTCTCCAAGTGCTCTACCAGAAGAAACATTTTCCTTAATGTAACGACCAACTTCTTTGCGAAGAGTCTCCATAGGATACATGCGACCGTTACGGTTTTTAATGTCTCCTTGGAGAAAAACTCCTTCGATGTAAAGGGACTTTTTAGACCCTTTACGTTCTATGAGGACTTTTACCTCTTCGATTTCTTCTCTGATTAGTTTCATTTGATTATCCAGTAAATCCTACTTTAAAACCTTTTACGTTTGCGCCTGAGGCAGAGATAATATCTTGGGGACCTTTCTCAAAAAACTCAACTCTATCGTCTGGTAGAGTTACCGTTGCAGTGCTTGCATAACCAGCAGCTGTGCTTTTAGCAACACTAACTGTAGCATCACTACCGGTAAGATTAACAACCCTAACAACGGTTGCATTATCGAGAGTGGTTGCACTATCAAGCGAAACCTCAGCACCAGATCCAATGAGTAATGTTCTAGACATGAACTTATAGTTACTTTATAAGAGTTATTTATTCATTCTTCATCTTCTTGTGGATCAGCCTCAACTTCTGCTTCTCCTGTTTCAATGTAGGAATTTGCTACAACAGGTTTGAATGCATCAACTTTCTCTGCACTCTTAGCAAAAAGAAGATCTTTAATAGTGTCTGTAATTTGTGATGGAGATTCATCACTCAAAATCATATCCATTAATTCATCCATTTTGATAACTCTGTACTACGTTACAATTTATTTATATTAGATCTCACCACCCTTAGGCATTTCTGGTGCTTCAGTTGCAGATCCATCTATTTCTGGTTCAACAGGAACCGCTCCCATCTCACCATTTATTGCATTTGGATCTTCAAAAGGTAGTCCAGTTGCAGGATCGATAGTTGCAGGATCGGGAATAATTCCTTTCTTAATTTCTTTTTCAATCAGTTGATCCTGTTCTATAATTTCTTCATCGGTCTGACGTAGAATCTTTCTTCTCAGATAGTCTTGGGAGAAATACCTACCAACATATGGCTCTGCAGTAGCAACCATGTTGAGTCTCTCGGTGAGAAGTTCAGAATCCTTGAGTTCTGAGAAGTGATTATCATATAAGAAGTCATACTGAATATGTTGCTCCATTGTCTCCCAATCTTCGAGAGTACAAACATTCTTAAGAATGAGTTGAGTCTTGAGCATATCATTAAACATGTTTGAGAATCTTTTTCTCAAACGTCCGACAAACTTAGTAAACTTCAGTTCATCTCTCAAGATTTCAGAAGATCTACCCAGATTGAATCCTCCTTCTCCATCCATGCGAGACGGCGGCACATTAAGGGACCTGTAAAGTTTTTTCTTAAAGTACTCAATATCTGTAATCTCTCCGAGGTTTTGACCTCCAGGAAGAGTAGTAATTTCAGTTCCACGTCCACCTTCTCTTCTGGGCAACCAGAAGTCTTCAAGCATAGACATATGCTTTTTCTCATCTTTGATCTCTCCAGTGGCTGCATCATATACTAGTTTATTTCTATAGCGAGACATCACGTCACGCAGATATTGTTCTGCTTTAATCTTAGGCAGATTACCAACATCAATATAGAAAATTCTACGCTCTGGTGCTCTTGATAGTCTATAAATAACAAGACTATCTTCAATCATTCTAAGTTGATTGAGAGACTTGATTGCTTTGTGGAGATATGATAGTGTAGTTCCTTTGTTTCTATCTACCAGACCCGAAGTGCAATATGAAATTGCATCCTTTGCTATTTTAATTCCAGACTGATTGGTAGATCTTTGACCTACAGGAGATGTATTACTATTTCCCTTTGGATTATAAATGAAATATTCTTCAATCTCAGGCATCTGAAGTTGTCCTTCAGCTCTTGGATTGTTTATTGCTTGAAGTGCTTTATCTTTGTCTTGCTTCTTTTGTTGCCTGATATAGCGCATTTTCATTGCGTCAATATATCGCAACTCTTGAATTCCTTCTTCTGGATTTTTTAAATCGATTACTTTATGATAATATATTCTTCCATCAACGTACCAATTTCTATAGATCTCATGAGATTTTTTATCAAAGTCAAGAAGATCTAGAATAGTTTTAAATTCTTCTCTTACTTTTTTCTTTATACCGTCACTTGCATTCAGGTTATCAAGATCAATTTGAACAGGAACATCATTAGAATCCGAGACAATTGCTTCATTAACAATGTCTTCGACAGCACTATCCACCTCAGGATGCAGAGCCATTTCTCTGTATCTCTTAATTAAATCAAATTCTGTTCTGAATACTCCTTCAATATCTACATAAGAACCAAAAAATCCGCTCGTTAGATAGTGATCAACCCCGTCCTCATTTGATTGAGGAACGGGGGATTGAACACTGGGCGGTTTTTGGTCGTTATCTTCTATTGAAAAACCAAATAACTTAGCCATTATTTAAATATGGTGATCGATTACTACACCTATTTATCAACTAATAGAAACACCAGCTGCGTCAGTTGCTCCACCACTAGTCTGTCCAGATCCTGCAGTCCAATATTGAACTTGGAACTCAACAGTATACTCTTCAATGGTATCTCCAGTATCATAACTCAGATCAATCTGAGAAACGTTTGTTGGGAAGATATCATTGAACATGTATGTTCTCAGTGGTTTGATTGCAGATCCTCCTGCAATGTCGCTGTTTGTTGTGCTATTACGACCCTTATCAGCACCTCTACCTAACTGGTGAACAATCGCATTAGCCATATAAGACGTTGGATTTGTAGCACCTGTGTTATTTTCGAGTTTGCTGATTCCGTTCATCCATAGTTCAAAAGCACTTCTGAGTTTGAAGTCTTCATCATTGATAACAGTAACAGTCCATGTATCGAAAGTTCTGTCTCCAGCAATCTTCAGAGTTCTACCTCTGAAGGGAACTTCGATAGGTGCGACATTGGAAGCGGGCAGTGCCGCCGCCTTACATAAGAACTTGAAGGTGTCGGCATCCCAATCGATACCTTCTGAAACTGCTGGAATTACTGGGATATCAACTTCAAATAGATTAGGGCGTGCGCCACCTCCCGCTAAAGCGGTTTTGAAGTCAGTGATTGTGCGTAAAGTAGACATTTTGGTTTCCTCCTAGGTTTCTATAATAAAATTATCAAACTCTACCAGCAACTTCTTCAAAACTTACACCCGTTCTCGTAGCAACGAAGGTGAGTGTAACGAAGTTGATTGACTTAGCAGGCTTCAGGAAGATGTCTGCTCTAAATTCATTATTATCAATAATGTCTGGAGTGTTATTTGTTTCGTCACAAACAACCAAGAATCCATAAAGACCTCTCTTTGCTTCAATATCGCGGAGATATGGTTCTACGATGTTAACAAAGTTTGCTCTTGTGATTTGGTCGTTGAGTTCAAAGAGTTGTGACTCTGCTGCTTTCTGCAGTGCTTGCTCGACTGTGAGGAAGAGGCGACGAACGTTAATACGGTCGAATGCAGATGCAACAGATAGTGCAGTCTTATCACCGAATAAGAGAATTCCAGAACCATTCTGATTAACAATAGAGTTAATTCTTCTTGGATACAGACGATCTCTTTGTGTTTTGGATGGGTTGAATGCAAGTTTGATTGCATTATTCAGTTGTCCTCTCTGAAGACCAGCAGGTGAGAACCAAGGGTAAGCAACAATGTTAGTTCTTACCATTAGTCCAGCAACGTCTGCGTTAGTTGGAACATAACGGAATCTATCATTGAATCTATCATACATGTACTTGTATCCAGTATCGAATACAGCGTAGGATGAAGATGTTAGTGAAGAATAGAATGAGATAACATTATCTGTTGCAGTATCACTATTTGCAACGTCAACAACATCCGCCTTGTGAGGAGAAATTGTTGCCATGCAATCTTTTCTCTGATTAGCAATCGAGATTAGATAGTTTGCTTTTGCTTTTGATTCATCTTTAGTAGTGCATCCTGGTCCACCGATCAGGAAGTCAACTTCGATTTCATCTTTGTTGGAGAACAAAGCATATCCGGAGATTATATCTCCCAGAGTTACCGTCATACCACCAGATGCACCATAGTCAGCACCAGAGGTAAGGCTGTAACTTACGGATCCGATAGCATTAAAGGTAACACCTTGTGCTAACTTATTCCACGCACCAGCACTAGTAGAAACTGCAGTCCATCCAGAATCAGTAGTGAATCCAGTTGCTGTTGCAGTTGTACCGTTTACAGAATCATCCTCATCTCCAAGGTTTGCTCCTTGATATACATATTCTGATCTATCAGCGATATATCCTTTGTAATAAACTTTCAGTGGAGAATTTACTGCGGAGATTGCGTCAGTGGACTTGGAAAGGAAGGTGTGCTTCTCAAGAAGATTTCCTTGAATTCCTGTTACTTGTCCTTCATCATCATAGATTGCAATATGAAGGGAATCTCCAGAACCAGATCTTTCAGAAGAGAATGTACTTGTAACTGGTCTTGGTGCAATGTTCTTCCAGTAAACTGTGGAATTTGTAAGTCCAAGTGTCTGTTGATCATACCAATCAACAATTGCAGATGCAGTTTCTGTTGCAACTCCAACACCACCACTATTTACGAAAGTGATAGAATTGGATGCAGCAACTGATGCTCCAATTACACCTTCTGCATAATCTACTGCAGTGAATGTGGAAGTAGCATCATCAACTCTTCCTAAGATTCTAAGATCTACTTTATTGTTAGTTGCATCAACTCCAGTTACAATTCCTTTAAGGTATCCAGTGAACGAAGATGTTGTACCATCTGTTCCAGGAATTGTAACTGCTGAAAGAGTTACCTTGAATCCATTGCCTACCGCAATTGTAGATGCAGAAGCAACTGTAACAGTCTGATCTGCTAGGTTATCAATTACGCAAACTTTAATTCCATTTCCCCACTCTCCAGGAGTCTTTGCGACAAATGCCCAATCGACGCTATCTGAAGAATAGTTGTCTTGATAGTCTTCGTAATTTTTAATTTTTGGTGCAGTATGACCCGTAGATGCAAATCCTACAGATGCGTTCTTTAGGTTGCTTCCATCAGCTCTTACAACTTTCAGTACACCACCGTATGAAAGAAAAGAAGATGCTGCAAGCCAATATCCATATTGTCCATTATTATTACTTGGTTTTCCAAACTCTGAAATGAGTTCTTGCTCGGTTGCCACGTCAGTTGGATCTTCTACGGGACCGATAGGGAAGGGTCCTGTGATAGCGCCAATATTATCTAAAACATTCTCAGCTCTTCCTACAGTAAGGTCTACTTCCCTGGTTAATACACCAGGAGATAATTGAGGAGTCGCCATGTTTTTCTCCTGTGATAGTTTCAGTTTAACTTGAAATATTTATTAAAACCCACATTTTCAGTGGGGAAATGTGGCGTGAACTACCAGTCTGGGTATGACCAATCAACAAATGGAATTTGTTTTTTTCTGTTTTCAACAATTCTCTTTATAGTACAATCTTTACATTCATATGACCACGAAGACGGAACCGCTCCTCTATCTTTTCTTGTTCTATAAAAGTCTTCTATTAGATTCTTAGTCTTTCTACAAACTCTACATGTTCTATCTGTTAATAAAAGATGCCCTAGTTTTATCTGACTATCCAAATCCATTAGAACCATCTCCAAGGAAGCATTGAATAACCTAATATATTTAACACTGGTTCAAATGCTAATGCTAAAAGTGTGAACATCAACACTTCGATAAAAGCTTGTTTCCATAATGGTTGCTTTAACTTCCATTCTTTGAATTTATTTGGTTTACTTGCTAAAGCATATAGACCAGATTTTTTACCAACAACTTCTGCCCACCAATTTGGATCAACAATATTACTCAATAATTTTAAAAATCTAATCATTGGTAATCCCACATATAAGACATATCACCATACTCACTGATCGATGCATTGGACCAACGATCTCCTTCAGCATCTACAAATGAAGAGTTATCTAATCCATCATCAATGAATCCAAAAGGAGCCATATCTTGTTCTATCTGATTTTTCTGCTCCTCATAAATTCTCTTTCTAACATCTTGATCGGTTAGTTCTTTGAAGTAATCCTGAACAACTAACCATGCATAGATTACAAGACACATTGCAAGGTCATCATTA
>CENT01063373.1_pt1 | contig 24899 bp, 21 predicted proteins | sample 530141 | NCBI WGS metagenome assembly CENT01 (sample SAMEA2591074, study PRJEB7988) | marine metagenome | isolation source: saline water (ENVO:00002010), including | reverse complement strand
CCGCGAGCGCGGCCCGGCAGAAATAAGATCAGGTAGTTGCGCTTTGAGCTAAGCCAGCAACCGACACTTCAACGCGGTGCTCGATACCATTTTCAGAATAAGTGACTAAGGCCACCTGCGCAGCAAAATCAACCGTTAGCTGCGCAGCAGACTGATCTGTCTGCCAGTTAAGGGTAAGAATATTTTCCTGTTGGGTAACGGAAAATTCCCCCGCGAGGGCCGCCAACGAATTACGTAATTTAATCAGCGCAATTAACGCTTTGACTACGGGCTTTTCGAGTGCCTCACTAACGGCCTTTTCATCCAGATAAGGACGGTTGATGTCACGGCCCACATTGGTTTTGGCCAACAATGTCATGTCATTTTCGGCAGCAAAGAGTCCGGCATAATACACTTGAGGAATGCCCGGCGAGAATATCTGCACGGCACGGGCAATCAGGTAAGCCTGATCATTGGCACCCAGCGCGTTGTAATACGTGCAATTAACCTGGTACAAATCAAGATTACTGGCGGCAGCACCGGTGGCCTCCCGGCTCTGACCATTGCTGTTGTGGTGAACTTGTTCAACCAGCGCATCTATTTGCGCGGCATTAAGCAGGCCGGGCTTATCCCCTTCCGGGCCCACATCCACAATACCAATACCATCGTGAGTATCGAGCACCGTAACGCAGTTGCGCGGCGAAATTTGCAACCAGTTTGCCAGTGCCGAGGGATCGCCACTAAACAGACTGTGCAAAACCAGTGGTGGCATGGCAAAGTCGTACACCATATCGCAACGTTTGGCGATTTCGATTTGAGTTTTATAGTAGCTGTGGATCTCAACCAGGCACTTCATATTGCGGCTATGGGCCTGCTGGCTCAGGTCTTCGATAAAATCAAAGGTTTCCTCCAGCATAAAGCAATTAGTGCCCGGCTTCTTAATGGCGTAGCCGGCGGCATCCAAACGAATAAGATCGACGTTATTGCTCTCGAACGCGGTTAAGATTTTTTCAAGATACGCCTGCCCCACCTCAGAGGTGACATCGATGTCTATCTGATTAGAGGTAAAGGTGGTCCAGAACGGCACGGTTTGGCCATTTTGCAGGGTAATATCGGTAAAACACGGCGTGGGGCGCGGACGATAAATTTTTGCGATATCCTGGTGTTCATCTGCCGCAAAGACTTTGTCACGGGTCAGAAACAATGGCCAGAACGGCGATGCCTGCCCATTTGCCAGCACATCCTGAAACTGAGGACTTTGTGCCGACATATGATTAACAATCATGTCGGCCATGATGTCCATGTTTTCACCCAGCTCACCGATGTCCTGCCAACTGCCCAGCCGGCTATCCACTTCAGTATGGTCGATGGGATCAAATCCGGCATCCTCGCCATCGATAGGATAGAAAAAGGGTAACAGATGCACCCCACCAAACACGCCTTTTAACTGTTTATTAAACAGCGCATTTAACGCCTTGATGTCACCACCGCCTAAACGGTCTACATAAGTAATCAACTGGACATCACTTGAACGATTCATAACAACACTCACAATAACTTAATCGATTAAGATAATAATCAAACAAATCAGACCATTTGGCAAGTGTTATTTTTATGTTAATGGATAAATGACTGTGCTGCCGTGCTTTCAAGGCCGGCTAATACTCTAATAATTAAATTGCCATGTAGTAGATAAAATATATTTTCTCAATAAATACAATACCACTTCACCATCCAACCGGACTCTTTAAGACGGTCATTAAGCTTATCCTTAGATAGTGGCAACCGAAAACGCCCAGCTGATGCTATGATTTTAACAGTTACTTAAGATGACTTAATTAGTTAAGTCAATTTAAGGAGATGTTCTCGGACCCGGTGATTCAATGCTAATCGGCGGAAATCACAACTCTGGCCTCTGTTAAGCCCCTGGCTTTCGCCTTAATGATTATTTCACCGGCCGAATCTGCACATCTCGCAATGGCCAGCGCTTTACCGCTAAACGCTTTTCGCATTGCAGAGAGAAATGGTCCTGGCTGACATTTTATCTGAACTCGTTGATTACGAAGGTGAGCCACCACCCGATATACGCCTGATCAAGGCATTAATTGACCTGCAAAAACAGGATTTTGGTAATCCTCTCATCGAGATTACTAATTTATTTCAAAACTACCTTAAAAACTTGCTGAGCGGCCCGATAGTATCATTGACGATCCTTTTGATTACACTGGCAGTGTTAATGATGAAACAGCACAAAATCCATCATACCGTGGTTGCACTAAGTCAGCCCGACAGTTTAACCGTGGATACTGGCAGCAATGCATGAAACAGACCCTGTAGCAGCATCAGCAAAACCCGTAAGGTACAAGTTGTTTGCTGTTAATAGACGTCGATCACTTTAAACACATGAATGATAAATACGGCCACACTACCGGCGACCAGGTAATAAAACAGGTGGCTGAACTCAATTTAGCATCGAGCAGACAATCTGATTATGTTGGTCACTCTGGCGGCGAAGAATTCGCTCTAATCCTGTCTGTATCGCCGCTTATAAAAGCCCGCGAAATTACCGAACGGCTGCGAAAGAATATTGCTGATTTTACATTTGATGGCGTTGATGGTGACGTAACGGTGAGCATAGGTATTGCTGAGTTTAACGCTGCATACCTCAGTATCACTGATTGGATAAATGCAGCCGATACAGCACTTTACAATGCCAAACGACAAGGCCGCAACCAGGTGGTTTTTGCCTGATACAGTAAACACCTATTCAGTAGCGCTTTGCGCCTGTTTAAGGTGCCGTAATCCTTCGTCAAACAGGGCTATTTTAGCCTCGAGATTTTCGGCTTTGGGGGAGAACGCCACATAAATGTCACTGATATGATTCAGCTCACCTTTGCGAATTGCGTCATGCGGTAGTTGCATAGCAGCAAGCGTGTAAGATGCCACAGCGTCGAACATAATCGCCATATGCACCTTATTCTCCCGCAGCATATTGATAATCTGGCGCTGGTTGGCCACCCGTACTTCTTTAAATCGTTTACGCTGGGCTTCATAGCTATCGCCATATTCATAGCCAGTAATCAGTGCGATGCTGATGCCGCCGGGAAACTTATCCACACTGGCATAGTTAAAGGTTGAATCTTTAGGGTAATAAAACGACGCCTTGGCCTGAAACAAAGGCTCGTTGCCAAACACAAATCGTTGCAGAGTATTTTGTTGAAGGGTTACATTGTACGCGCCGTCTACCTGACCATTTTCGGCCATCTTTAATGCCCTGGCATAGGGGACGGTGATAAAGGTGGCAGTTGAGTCGCTGTAGGAAAGTGCCTGCTCGATAATATTACGCGACAGTCCGCTGCCGTCTGCCATGGCAAACGGCGGCCAGCTGTCTTCAGCAGCAAAAGTAAATGTTTCACCGGCCATCACCCAACGGGATAATGCTAAACAAGTGATAGCCAGAATCCAATGCTTTTTAAGAGATGAACACAAGAGCTAAACCTTTAATACGACAAGTAAAAATAAAGCAACATCAGGCCGACATTGTTAAGGATACCGGCGCCACTTAACTATACTAGCGCTGTCGCATTAATAAAACATCATAAAAATGTCGTAATGTTGAGTCAGCGACTCACAAAAATCATGTAATCGTTGCGCTACGCGCACTATCCTCCAGGCCTGCTACTCTCACAGGCTAGTTTTAGTTTTTACTCTCTAGTGGAAACACCTCAAATGTCACGCCTTCGGCTCCGGTTTGCATAAAAGCGCGAATGTTAGCGTGGTCTGTGCCATCGGGGTTACCCAGCACATCGTCACGATAGTAGCTTCCAAAAAGTGTCAGGGTTTGTTCGTTGGTCAGCCCGAGGAGTTGCCCCAGTGCGAGTAGCTTACAGGAACCATTATTCTGGTTTGCCTCATTTTCTACTTTGCCGTTGGTAAACGCCGTGGGCGTAAAAACGAAGTTTTCATCGATAAAGGCAATAACATCATTAAACAAGACGTGTTCCGGTGTGTTGTTTAGTTGTTCGATAAGTGCTTGCTGGTTGCTATAAGCCACTGCTGTCTCCACTGGATAGTCACAAAATTGCGGGATAATTTGCGCGCTATTAAACCAGAATAACTTTTATATACCTACCTTGAATTTCTGATCAAAAGTGCCCATCTGGCAGTACAGATACTGGTGAACAAAGCTAATCCCACACGATCAGGCAATAGCCAAACAGGATTAGGCACGCGAAGTTTCTATTGCTTCATGCATAATACTTCGCAGGCTCATAAAGCACTTTTTAAAGACTAAAGACAGAGGTAACACTATGAAAACAGTTGGCTACGCTGCATTCTCAGACGATGCTCACATGAAACCGTATCATTTTGAGCGCCGTGATCTGCGCGCCAATGATGTTGCAATTGAAATTTTATATTGCGGTGTGTGTCACTCAGATTTACACACGGTAAACGGTGACTGGGGCCCGCAACCCTATCCTTTAATCCCTGGTCACGAAATTGTAGGCGTGGTAACCGCTATTGGTGAAGACGTAAAAAACTACAAAGTCGGTCAGAACGTAGCGGTAGGCTGCATGGTAGACAGCTGTCAGGAATGTGATCAGTGTCACAACCATGAAGAGCAATACTGCCGAAATGGCATGACGCCAACCTACGGTGCACCTGATCGTATCTCGGGTGAAACCACACAGGGCGGCTATTCCAAACACATTGTGGTGCGTGAGGAATTTGTACTTAACGTGCCAGAAGGCATGGATCTCGCGAAAACCGCGCCAATTCTGTGTGCAGGTATCACTACCTTTTCTCCGCTGCGCACTTGGGGGGTTAAAGAAGGCACTCGCGTTGGCGTGATTGGCCTGGGTGGGCTTGGTCATATGGCCGTTAAACTGGCCGCCGCTATGGGTGCAGAAGTGACAGCTATCAGCCGTTCCAATAAAAAGGAAGCCGAAGCGAAAGCGATGGGCGCCAAGGGTATTCTGGTTTCTACCGACGAAGATGCCATGCAAGCCGCAGGCAGCTCTTTTGATCTCATTATCGATACAGCCCCGGTGAAGCACGATGTTGGTCAATACGCTCCGCTGCTTGATATCGATGGTACTATTGTCATCGTTGGTCAGGTTGGCCCTATGGAAGAACTAATGACACCGCCTCTGGTAATGGGCCGTCGCCGTGTCGCAGGGTCACTAATTGGCGGTATCCAGGAAACTCAGGAAGTGCTGGAGTTCTGTGCGGAACACGGCATTTACCCCGATTGCGAAATGATAAAAATGGATGAAATTAACGGTGCTTTTGAAACCCTGGCTAAGGGCGACTTGGCGCACCGTTTTGTTATCGACATGGCGTCTCTGAGCGCTGAATAAACACTTTATTGTTTACAGCAACTCAGTCAAAAAAGCAGCGCTTATTGCGCTGCTTTTTTATGCCTGGTGTTGAGGAAATTAAACGCCCTGAGCAACCATGGCATTGGCAAGTTGCCTGAAGGCAGTGATGTTAGCGCCTTTTGCATAATTAACCTTATCGTCTTCCTGACCTTCTTCAGCGCAGCGGTCGTGAATATAGGTCATGATAGCTTTGAGTTCATCATCGAGTCGGGCGAAGGTTTTACGCTCAAAAGCGGCATTTTGCGACATCTCCATACCCGACATTGCAACGCCCCCGGCATTAGCGGCTTTACCCGGCACGAACACGATGCCGGCATCGGCGATAAGCGTTTTTGCCTCATGGGTGGTAGGCATATTGGCCCCTTCCAGTAAATATTTACAGTGGTTGTCTGCCAGACGTTTTGCTGACGGCTCATCCAGTTCATTCTGCGTAGCGCACGGCAATGCTATATCGCAGGCGCAGCCCCAAGGCTTTTCACCGCTAAACCAGCTACCGCCACGCTCATCAGCCATCGCGGTAAGAATATTATCTTCGTTCATGCGATTTTCGATGGCCCAGCGTATGTCGGCGCTGCTCAGGCCCTCTTCCTTAATTAAACTGCCGCGACTGTTAGATAAACTAATCACAGTGCCGCCCAGTTCTGCGGCCTTGAGCGCGGCATGCAAAGCCACATTACCCGCACCGGAAATAGCAATCCGCTTACCTTCAATTGCGTCATCGTGATGTTTAAGCACGCACTGCAGCATGTAAATTAAGCCAAAGCCGGTGGCTTCGGTGCGCACGTGGCTACCACCAAAATCAATGTCTTTACCGGTAAGACTACCGCCGAACTCGTTGTGCATACGGCGGTACTGGCCATATAAAAAGCCAATCTCGCGAGCGCCTACATTAATATCACCAGCGGGTACGTCGGTACGCGGGCCAATATGGCGCTGCAATTCCTGCATAAAAGCCTGACAAAACCGCATGATTTCATTGTCGCTGCGGCCTTTTGGATTAAATTCAGAGCCGCCCTTTGCGCCACCCATAGGCAGGCCGGTAAGCGCATTTTTAAACGACTGCTCAAAAGCCAGAAATTTCAGTACCGACTCGTTAACCGTGGGGTGAAAGCGTAAGCCACCTTTATAGGGGCCAATGAGCCCGCTGTGTTGTACCCTCCAACCACGATTAACTTCTACCTCGCCCTTGTCGTTCATCCAGTGCACGGCAAAATGCACTACCCGCTCCGGCTCACTCAGGCGTTTAAGCACGTTGTAGCGCTTGTATTCAGCATGCGCGTTGTAAATCGGCATTACATCGGCGGCGAGCTCTTTGGTGGCCTGCAAGAATTCCGGGTGGTGCGGGTACCGGTTTTCAATCCACTCGTTAAACTCGTCTAAATTCGATTTCGCTGTCATACCAATCCTTTAAATAATACAAAACACCCGATTTGTACTGATTTTTATCCGTGGATGATCATTTTTAACTACGCTAACGGCTGATTTTATTTACTTTGTTAGCCCATAGACTGTGCCTTTTATTGCTTCATGACGGCCACTATGGATTGGCAGGCTGACGTTTACCCCTTATACTAAAGGACTAATTTTTCGACAGTTGTGAATGCACCGTTTCCCGCCGGGTATTTTGCAAGCAAAGTAGTGATGATTGTGGTGCGTGCTTTGTCTATTTCTAAACGCCTTTTAAAGCCGCTGAGTCTGCTCTGGCTCGGAGCGTTTGTGTGCGTTATGGTCCACGCCAGTGAAAACAAGTGGCAGAGCCACGCACAGCCGGTTTTTCTGTCGCCGTTAGGCAATTCGACCCCTATTGAAGGGCAGATTGATACAATACTGGAAGATCAGCAGGGATTTATCTGGCTGGTTGCAGCCAACGGTTTATGGCGCTGGGATTCAAAATCGCTGGTCCGCGCGCGATTTAAAGGCGTGGATAATGAAGCTCCCACCCCCCAGGTAAATCATGGGTTCAGCGATACCCAAGGTCGTATCTGGATTGGCACCAGCAGCGGCTTATACCAGCTCACTCCCGGCACCACTTCGTTTACCGCGGTTGCGCCTGACCAGTTGCAGGACATAACCATACAGGCTGGCGCAGTGGCTAGCTTGCCACACACTGACATCGTCGTACTCGCCAGCGACCGGGTGCTTTATCAGTTTGATACGGCTTCAGCGCAGCTTAAACGGCTCCACATTGCGTCCGACACGCGGATCCACGCACTCCACATAAACCACGCCAATACGCTTTGGGTGGGTACCGACAAAGGCTTGTTCCGCAGTAAACTAAGCAATAGTCAGTTTGTCCCATTACAAACGGAACCAGACTTTCCTGCGGGTATCAGGGTCAGCTCGATTACCACTACCGCAAAGGATAAGCTCGTGGTTGGCACCGCTGCCGAGGGCTTATTTGTTCAATCTGAAGCATCCGGTTTTCGCAACTACATACTCGCACAGGATAACAGCCCGTGGCTGTTTACGGTTAAGGAAATTCGCCCCGAGGTATTACTGATTGGTACTTTTGGTGATGGGCTGATTGAACTTAATTTAGCCACCCAGACAACACGCCGCTTCCGGCACAACCGTTTATTACCTGCCAGCCTTAGCGATAATGATATCTGGTCGTTATTTCGCGATTCCAGAGGATTGGTGTGGATTGGCAGTGGTGCAACGCTTAATGTTTATGATGCCGGCGATGTTGCCGTTTCACATATTTTTGGTGACAGCGGGCAACCCACAGGCCTGATGAATCGAAAGGTTCATGCAGTTCAGGCGGTAGCAAATAAACTGATTGTGGGTTCCGGCGAACATGGCTTGGAGGAGTTCACTGCCGAGCAAGGCCCCACCCGGCAACTGTGGCAAAATGGTTCTGATCCGGTAGAAACGTTATTTGCCGATCCGGCTGGTAATCTCTACGCCTCGGCAAATTTCGCGTCGGTGATTATCCCGCCAGGCAGTAACCAGCCATTACCGCTTAACGTAAATGGCAGAAAGCCTTCCACGTTTACCACCGCTCTGGCCTACTCGCCTGAAGCCCTCTGGATAGGCGGTACCGATGGTTTATGGCAACAGCCTGCAAGAGCGAGTGAACCTACCATTCAGTTACTGCCTGATCATTTTAGCGAGCGTCGCGTGGCATCGTTGCTGGCAACACCTGATTCGCTCTGGGTAGGTAGCTGGCAAGGCTTACTGCGCGGCAAGCTTAACAATGGGTTGCTCAACAGTGCAGATATTGAAGCGGTAAACCATTCGCACCTGGCACAACAATTCATTGCCGACTTATATGCAGATAGTCTCGGCCAGCTTTGGGTGGCAACCAGCGGAGCGGGATTATTTGTTCGTGCCACCAATAACCGCTGGCTTGAGTTCACGACTGCCGTTGGTCTGCCCGGTGACAATGTGATGGCCATCGCTGGAGAGAGTGATAAGCAGGTCTGGGTAGGCACTTCACGTGGGATTGCTGCCATTGATATTGAGCAAAAACTGCTGCGCGTTATAACAGCCGGTCCTGGCGCCGTAAACAGCCCCTACTCCCGTGCCGCAGCAACCATGACAGCAGCGGGCGAGCTGGTATTCGGCGGTAAAAATGGCCTGACTATCATCTCTCCGCAAGCATTGCCGCGCGAGGTGAATCCTTTATCCTTAAACTTTACACAGCTGGAAATAACGACTGCGGATAACCGCAAGCTTTATCCGGCGACTATACAGGATCACATTGAAATCAGTGCACTGCCCAAACGTATTTCTTTTGAATTTGTCGCGCTGGACTACCTTGATCCGGAACATTTGCAATACCGTTACCGCCTGGCTGGCAGTGAGAATAACTGGACTCAACTCGATGCCGATCACCGAATTGTAACGCTCACCGAGCCGGCTCCGGGCGACTACAAACTGGAACTACAATACTCCGACAACGGCACCACCTGGCAACATACAACGCTCAGCCAACGATTTACCGTGCTCCCCGCGTGGTATCAGACTGTTTATGCCAGCATGGTTAGTCTGTTGCTATTGGCCATAGCTATTTTTGTTTTGCATCGGTTAGGGCTGCGCCATTACCGGCACCGCCAGAATGTACTGGAGCAAAAAATTGCCGAGCGCACGGCTGAGCTACTAACCGCTAATGAGAAACTCAGTGAACAGGCGGTCGCTCTGGAGAAAGCCAGCTTAACGGACGCGCTGACCGGCTTACATAACCGGCGCTTTTTAAATCAGAACATGCAGCGGGATATCAGCCGCATACATCGATACTACAAAGACTGCGAAGCCACCAATAAACGCCTGGATGAGCAGTCTGATATGTTATTTTTTATTATCGACCTGGATCATTTCAAACGCATTAACGATAACCACGGTCATCAGGCCGGTGATGCAGTGCTGGTAGAAACCCAAAAGCGGTTATCGGCCATTTTCCGTGACAGTGATTATCTGGTGCGCTGGGGTGGCGAGGAGTTTCTGGCGGTGGTGCAGGATACGCCCCGGGAAGAGGCTTACTTGCTAGCAGAGCGCATAGTTAACGCCGTAAATGCCAGCGATATGCACATAAACGGGCACACGCAGTTAAAAGTAACCTGTTCCGTAGGCTTTGCTGCTTATCCGCTGCACCAGCAACGATATAGCTTTTTCGACTGGCAAAGCACCGTTGGTATAGCCGATGCGGCGTTATATGGTGCCAAACGCCGTAATCGCGATACCTGGATGGGCATTACCGGCATCCGGTCTACGGTATCCGACAGTACTCTGGAACTCATCAAACAGCAGCCCGCTCGCATATTCGATCATGCCAACGTCCTGGTTCGCCAGTAGTGTAGAGTCAGCTATGCCTTTTTATATGCCGAACGGCCAGCACGTCTACCGGTGTATTTCGCCCCCGGTACTGATAACGAATAAGATGAGCGAGCTCGGAGTAAAGCGCGGTGATTTCGACAGGCATCTGCGAGGGTTGTTTATCCTGCATGTAATGAAACAGTAATTTAAGCTGATGTTCACGCACCTGATAGCGCACCAAACGATTAAGCGCGATCTGCCAGTGCCGCCAGTTGGTAATGCGCAGCCCGTCAAAATAAAACTGCGCCGCGGGCACTACCCGTAACCTTTTGCTGGGCGCAAATAACTGCTGATATTCAATACTGCCTTTGGTCAGGCAGGTTACCACAAAGTCTTCGCCGATCAGCCCGGCGGGAAGAGTGATAGCCTTTTCGCGTATTTCGTTAACCAACTCACTGCGCAGGGCGTAAAGCGCCCCGGCCAACCGCCCCCAGCGCTGCATATTACTAAGCCATTTCACCTGACTGCGACCATTCGCCGGCACCGCCGCAGTAGCCAGTACATGCGAAGTATTCTTTAACGGGGCTAACAGTTCTGGCATCGCGTTGTCAGCAAGATAAATATCACCATCGACAAACACGTGATAGTCAGCTTCACCGGATAACTTTTGCACATAATGATTCCAGCTCGCGGCTTTATCGGCTCTGTCTAACCACACGCCAATAACCTCCGGCTGGTTAGCACTGAAACGGGTTACCACGTCGGCGGTGTCATCAGTACACCCATTTACCAGCACGTAGATATACTGCAACCCTTCGTCAGCCTGAGAGAGTATACTTTCCAGGCAGCGGTTGATCCGTCGCGCTTCGTTATGGGCGAATACCACTACATTGTAGGTGGGAGTGCCTGACATACTTGTCCTTTTTTTAATCATCCTATACCAACCTACCGGGTTTAACTGCCAGTTACAAATTGGTTCGTGTCGTTTTTTTGATTACCTTATGCCCAACTAAGCTTAAACCTCGGCATTAAACACTGACTGAATGTATCAACGAGCAGCTCGCCACGACCGGAAGGGCAAAAGCTCAAAGTTAACCGTTGAAGTGATTAAGACTCTGGCATTTTAATTAAGGATAAGATTAAATAGCCGCCACGTTTAGCAGTTCACCGAGTAGTAAGGGATTAAACATGAAACAACAAGGGTTTACGTTAGTAGAGCTCATTGTGGTTATAGTAATTTTGGGTATTTTGGCAGTAACCGCGGCACCACGATTTATTGACTTTCAGGGGGATGCCCGCAAAGCTACGCTGCAAGGGGTTAAGTCTGCCCTGCAAAGTGGCTCACAATTGGTTTACGCCAAAGCGGCTATTGCAGGTATTCAACGCTCTGACGACGACAACCTGCAAATTAACGGCAGCACGGTCTATACGGTATATGGATATCCGGCTATCCGTGATGTAGTGACAAACTTAAGCGCCTGGGCCGACATCAATGGCAGCGGCAGTGGTAATAACACCGATTTCCGCATTGGCGTATCCACCGATTCAGCCCCGGCCGCGGTAACCGAAACCGATCAGTTTGCGGTCCTGCCAAGTGGTGTAGGCTCAACTGAAAACTGCAAGGTGATTTACGAAGAAGCCCAGACTCAGGGAGCCAGCCCTACTATCACCGTGTTAGACAGCGACTGCTAATTTCATTCTTCTTAAGCCAGGCCTTCATCATGGCGGCCTGGCCTCTTAGTGTTAAATCCTTAAACCTCTCTTATTCCCCGCTATCTCGCTTGCCTGAGAGCTTATGTGCTATGCTAATTTTTGCTGGTTGCGGTGTACAGTATCGATTCCCGACTTCAACAACCTATGGGGTAAGACCATGCCCAAGTTTAAGCATCCCGGCGTTTATATTCAGGAAATCCCCACGATTAATACCAGTATCGTTGCTGTCCCAACTGCGGTACCGGCGTTTATTGGCTGCACGCAAAGCGCCGCGCGCCATAAGGATGGCGACTTACATCTGACTCCAACAAGAATCAGCTCATTTGAGGAATACTGCCTGTTATTCGGGCAAAGTGAAGCTGAGCCTCTGCATCTGGAACTCACATCCACGCCCGGTGGACTAGTGTTAAAAAATACATCGCCAGTATTGCCCCGCCAGATGATGTGGTATGCCATCAGGCTGTATTTTAATAACGGCGGCAGTGAGTGCTACGTGGTATCCACAGGTAACTATAAAACACCGCTAACGCTTTCTGCCTTGTCTGATGGCGTACAGGCCGCAGCAAAGGAGGATGAAATAACCCTGTTGAATGCACCTGAAAGCGTGTTACTGGCACCAGCTGAATACCAACAGATAGTCGATTTGATGCTATCGCAATGCGACAGGTTAGCCGACCGAATGGCACTGCTCGACCTGCCCGATGGGAATAAGGCTTTGAACGCATCCCTGTTAAGCACCAACCGCGCATACCTGGGTAATAACCACATGGATTATGGTGCGTGTTATTACCCTTTTTTAACCACAACTCAACGCTGGCAATCTGCAAAATACCATCAACACATAACGGTTAGCCTTGATAACAGCAAGACTACCCAACTCAGTCAGATAAAGGCCGACGACCCCGGACTATTCAGGGTCATTGAGTCATTGCTGGCTAATCTTTATGTTTCCCTACCGGCTTCTGCCGCAGTTGCTGGATCAATAGCCCTGGTCGATGCTGCGGAAGGCGTTTGGAAAGCCCCGGCAAACGTGCAACTGCGCGGCATTCACCACCCTGTGATAAGCATTTCTGACACTGAAAATGAGGCGTTAAATACCGATACTATTAGCGGTAAATCCATTAATGCGATCCGTGAATTCAGTGGTCGTGGTGTTCGCATTTGGGGAGCACGCACATTGGCCGGTAATGATAACGAATGGCGCTATATCAGTACCCGGCGTCTGGCCAACATGGTAAAGGAGTCGGTGCAAAAGTCGCTTGGCTGGGCCGTATTTGAGCCTAACGACGCTAATACCTGGGCCCGGATTACACATTCGGTTGAGCAGTTCCTCATCCGCTTATGGAAGCTTGGTGCGCTAACCGCTACCTCTCCCGATGATGCGTTATATGTGCGCTGTGGCCTGGGTACAACCATGACTGCCAATGATATACATCAGGGCATAATGAACATTGAAATTGGTATGGCGGTAATCCGGCCCGCAGAGTTTATGATCCTCAGGGTTCAGCTTCATTCTCAGCAAGCCTGAAGCCGGTTTGCGCTTTTTAGTCATGCCCGGCATTGTGCGCTTTTCAAGCCCGAAAAATAGCGTATATTACGCTCAAGCAACCGCGCCAAACTATTACCACTCTGGTAAGAAAAGCCCATAGCAATCATCGAAAAAGGATCCCCAGTGACAGCGACGCCATGTTTAAAAGTGCTGATTATCGATCACAATAAAACCCGGCTGATTTCAACTCAACAACACCTGGAATCGGTGGTGTCGGTACTTGACCGCAACGACTTAACGCTGGAGTTTCTGGCCGTTAATTCTGAGTCAGCCGCGGTTACCGAACTCGACAGCGATGGCGACATTCAGGCGGTTTTACTGAGCTGGGAAACCCTGGGCGATAGCATTCGCGACTCATCCATTATTGATGCGATCAAATCCCGTCGCCTGGAAGTGCCGGTATATGTGACCGGCGAAGACGAGGTTGGCTTTGATATAGTCAGCCGCTCCAGCAAGATTGAAGCGTTTTTTACGCTACACGATATCGCCTCGGATCCGGAATCTTGCCTAGCTTACATCATCAACGATTTTGACGATCGCAGCGAAACGCCTTTCTGGACGGCCTACAAGAAATACGCGGTGGAAACCAACGATTCCTGGCATACACCAGGACACAGTGGTGGTGCCAGTTTCCGCAGCTCAAGCTACATTAACGACTTTTATAAATTCTTTGGTCGCAATATGTTTATCAGCGATCTGTCGGTGAGTGTGGACTCATTAGGTTCATTATCAGACGGTACCAATGCCATCGGCAAAGCGCAGAACCTGGTAGCCAATACCTTTGAGGTTAAACATTCCTATTTTGTCACCAACGGCTCTTCCACTTCCAATAAAATTATTCTGCAAACCCTGTTGCGCGAGGGGGATAAAGTTATTGTAGACAGAAACTGCCATAAGTCGGTGCACTACGGCATTGTGCAGGCCCGAGCCCTGCCCCTGTACCTCGACAGTATACTGGATCCCAAATACGGTATTTTTGCGCCACCTTCGCTGAGCCAGCTAAAAGCGTTTATCAGCGACAATACAGACGCCAAACTGATTGTACTGACTGGCTGTACCTACGATGGCCTTCTGACCGATTTAAAGCAGGTGGTGGATTACGCGCACCAGTTCGACATTAAAGTATTTATTGATGAAGCCTGGTTTGCTTACTCGCTGTTCCATCCGCAATACCGCGAGTACTCGGCCATCAATGCCGGTGCGGATTATGTTACCCATTCCGCTCACAAAGTGGTTTCGGCGTTTTCGCAGGCTTCCTATATCCATATTAACGACCCGGACTTCGATAAGGATTTCTTTAAAGAAATTTACGCCATTCATACCAGCACTTCCCCTCAGTATCATCTGATTGCCTCATTGGATGTGTGCCGTAAACAGCTGGAAATGGAAGGCTTTAAGGTTATCAACAATCTGCTAAATCATGTGCGGGAATTTAAGGAACAAGCGGCTAAATTTAGTCGCATTCGTATTTTAGGTAAAGACGACTTTCGGCAGATGTTCGCTCATTTTGAGGCGGACAATATTGGCCACGATCCGCTTAAAATTCTGATAGATATCTCTGCGCTTTCCTATTCCAATCAGGAAATCCACCGCTTCCTGATGGACGAAGTGGGTCTGGAAATCGAGAAATTTACCCACAGTACACTGCTGGTTTTACTTACTTTTGGCGGAATGCGCTCTAAAATAGTACGCCTGTATAACGCGCTGAATAAGCTCGATGCCGGGCATGTGTCATTACGTAAAAGTAGTCGCCAGAAAGACTTGCCCAGCAAGATCCCGCCTATCAGTCTGGCCATGCTGCCTTCCGATGCCTTCTTTGGGAAAAGAGAAACGGTGCCTCTGCAAGAAAGCGTAGGCCGAATTGCAGCCGCGCTTATCACCCCCTATCCTCCAGGCATCCCTTTGCTGGTGCCGGGGCAGACCATTGAAGCCGAACACATCAATTATCTTAATGCGCTGTCGAGCCAGAAACTCACTATTCAGGGCCTGATTGACGGTGACATTTACGTACTGGAAAAGTAATTCAAACCGGGTTGCCGTTAAGGTCTTTGGCAACCCCATTTTCACATGGAAGCAGGCCCTTCGATATTGAGCGGGCAGCCCGGCTGCAATAAATTAATTATTTTCATACTGGTTGCACCATTGGCCAGCAAAATATGAACTATATTTATTATCAGACTTTGACAAAAACCGATCGCAAACAGCTGGTTAAGTATCATTTATTACTCCTAAGTTGTAATTAACTCATTCTAATTGCTTCAGAGAACACGTATTTTGATTATAGGTTGAGTTAATTGAAGTGACGGATAAGCAGTAAGCGCCACTGATTACTGTAACAAACAAAAAGTGAAGCGAAGTATGAACCTAGCGCAATTAGTGCAACAAGCAGAATCCGTCTTTGTATTACCTGACTCGGTAACCCGCTTAAAAGCCTGTATCGATGATGAATCGTCAAGCCTCGACGACGTCGCAGAAATTATCAGCTTTGATCCCACGCTCACCTCGCAGTTACTAAAAATTGCCAACAGCGCGCTTTATAACTTTACCTCGCCGATCGAAACGGTAACCAAAGCGGTACAGGTTATTGGTACCCGTGCCACCTACGACTTAGCCTTGTCCTACGGTGTTTCACACACCCTGAAATCGGTTGAAACAACCATCATCGATATCGACCGTTTTTGGGAACAAAGCGTCAGTTGTGCCTTACTGGCCAAACACCTGGCAGAGAAAAAACGTATCAGAGAATCAGAGCGCTTCTTTGTGACAGGTTTACTGCACAACATTGGCGAACTGGCCATGCTTAAAGTGGCCCCCGACATGGCTAAGCGCTGCCTGAATACCGATAAAGATACCTCGTCCATTTATCTGCAAAAAGAAATCATGGGTTTTACATATTGCGATTTTTCGGCAGCGCTGATTAAAGACTGGGGATTACCACCAAGTATTTACCGCCCTATTGCCACGTTACTGGAAACCGACCTTAGCCAGTTGGATACCCACGCACTCATCATAAAACAAGCCTATTTGCTGGCGCAGGACAATGTTAACGCCGACATTAACGTTGGTTACCCTCCTGTTGGCCCGGCCTTACTGGCGGCACTGAAACTCACAGAAGACGACGCCGAAGAAGCCCTTGATGAAACCAACATGCAGCTTATTAGTGTGATTCAGCTGTTTAATCCAAGTGCATTTAATATCTTTTAATAAAAATACCTCCGGTAATGAGTCTGTGCTATAGATATAAGCAATTCTGATTGCCCTATATCGCAGAACATGGACATGCTTAAACTACATCATTACGGCCTCATTTTTGTTTTTTTGCTGCTGACAGGCTGTGTCACCACTATTGGCAGAAACTTTCAGAAGCTCGAAGAACCCCAGTTAGTGCCTGGCAAATCAACAGCCCAGGATATTATCGGGCTACTGGGAAAACCGACGACTACAAACGCCTTAAATCAGGGAACGGCCTATAACTACATTCACCACAATCGTAATGCTAAAGCGGTTAAGCCTGATGAAGTGGCATCCCGCTACCAGACTTTCAGCTTTAACAACGAAGACATTCTGACTGGTTATCAGTTTGGCAGTTCTTTTGTCGAAGACAGTACGTTTTTCAACACTGATAGCATAAAGAAAATTCAAACTGGCGACAGCAGAGAACGTGTTATCAGATTATTAGGCGAATCCTCAGGCATCAATCACTATCCTGGCGACCCTAAGCATGCCTATGTGCTCATTTACAGCTATCCCACAACAACGCACTCAGACAGCACTTTCAGTATGGTAAACAGCGTTGTTAACGTTGCCTTTGACCACAACGATAAGGTGGTGCGGGTAGAAACATATAATCTGAACGCTGATTAATACATTTTATGAATATCTACAAGGACGTAACGATGAAAAACGCTGTTACTCTGGTCACCCGCTTCGGTTTAGTCGCAGTCATATTGTTGGCTTTTAGCACTATTGTATATTCGCAGAGTCACGAGAAAATAAATGATATCGAAGTAGTGGATGTCGTCGGTCAAAGGCCCCTGAGTTACTACCGAAAACAACTGGTGGAAACCGAGCTGGCATTTTACGACATGTACAATGCCTTAACAGACCAAAAAGAATTCAAAATAAGATGCAGGATAGAAAAGCCATCAGGTAGCCATATTGCTCGCAAGGTTTGCTATCCGCAATACGAACTCACTGCAATTGCATATGAAACGCAAATCGCCATGATCCCTAAAGCTCAGGAGACACGTGGAATAATCGAGCCACTGCCGACGTCCTCAGGCGTAAAAGTATTGGTTAACAATGAAAAAAGAGCGGCTACCGAGCATTTAATAAAGCTTTTAACTGAAAACCCTGAGTTACTCGAACAATACCAAGCACTAATCACAGATATGAAAAATTTTAAACAGGCGAAAAGCGAACTTCAGCAGGCCAGATCAGACTAATAATGTAACAATGGGATATCGCTCAAAGCGAGGGAGAGATTGGTCGGTGTGAGAGGATTTGAAATTTACCTGATTACACTACATAACAATATATAGTGATACTTCCGTAAGAGCGACACTATATAGCAATACATAGCATTACTTTTGGGGTGCAAAAAAGGGGGCTGGGTGCAGAAATGGGTGCAACTAAACGGATTTTTGGTGCCATTAAGCCGTGTGATTCATCGCATATCTGGGGATGGTAGCTTGACTATTTTACCCCCGTAATAAATCTCAAAACTACATGGTGGACAATAAGCTAGAGATAGCGCTTTGTATAATCGAATTAACCCTTCACCTTGAGCTTCCGGGGCAACTATCTTAACTTTAAATTTGCTTATACCGTGGCCTATTGCAACGCTAATCGAGAGATCGACCAAGCTCGACGCTACTCCTTTTTTGCGCTCTTTAGGATCCACATACAAAAAGAAGAGTTCGCATTCGGACATATCTAGGCTGTAGAAAAAATATCTAAATCCAAGAATCTTATCTTCGCCATCGTTCAATGCGAAGACAAAATGGTGGACACCTCCTCTTTTGAGACTTTCTTTCGGGGCAAAGTCTTTTAAAAACTTCAGATGGGACTCAAAAAACGATTTATATGATTCGAACATCTCTCCAGACATCATGCTAAAAAAACAATCAGGTACTGAGAAAGCTTCGTAGTAGCGTAGTTTCAAATAATTATCTTCTATACTTGCCTGGAAATTAGCCCTAGGAATCCAACTACCTTTTACTCAACATATTGATCAGCCTAATAAACTCGTCATTATCTGAATCACCTTTCCAGCGGTTGGCAAACTTGCAAACTACTTGAAAGTTATCGTTCTCAAGAGACCGTTGCTATCGATTCTGTCCAGGGAACAAACAAGCTCTTTGTCACCATCGATTTCGTCCATTTCCAGGGGTAACGCTGTTAGCCACTTTCAATCCTTAAAAGTTAAATAAGCAGCGTTATCCTGCATAATCGATGTTGTGAAGATGCACTTCAGCTTCAGAACCAAGGTAGCTTCTGACCGAAGTAAAAAACGCAGGCCAATGTTGTTGAGTATCTTTGTTAAGTAGTATTCGCGCTAACTTAGTTCGCGCAGCTTCAACTGAAAGACCCGTTTGGATTAATTGCGTTAGTTGCCGGTTTATTTCATCAAGTAAGGTTTTTCTAAAACGGTTTAACCGAGCTGAATCTAACCGCAGTTCAGAAATAGTTGCTGCTGCTTTAGCTGCACTAATTGTCGCGGATTGGCAATTGTGAACATTAACTTTGAGCTTACAGGTGCTACGCTCCGCTGCGAACAACGCCGGAAATGCCGGCAAATGCAAAGGATTTAAAATAATAGCACCCAGATCTTTGTTGCCTTTTGGGACATCACAACTGTGGTCACCGTTACCAAAACGATCAGCTTCTTCAACTATGTTTTTCTGACTTCCGCCATGACAACAACCAAGGAGATTCTGCCAGTCCAAATGCCAGTTATGCGCTATTGTGGTATCTGATTTTGGATGAAAGTGCTCTACCCTAAAGTCCGCCTCACCTTCATGCGTTTTTGGTAGCAGCTTAATTTCACAATAAGCACACAACCCAGCCTGGTCATGCTTTAACTGAGCAGACACCGCCTCTTTTCTGGCTGCAACGCGTTTAAATTGAACCCAGGTATTTGCGCTGTTGCTATTACGATAGGCTTCCAGTAGCTCAGGTTCAGCACCTTTCAGTACTTTTTTCATACTTGCTCGCGTTCCCAGGCTTTTATTTTAATGTCCATATCCAGGCGGGCTAATTCTGGCTCGTACTCTCCACCCCACTCATCCAGATGCTGTCTTAATGTTTCAGCTTCTGGGCTATCCCACTGATCATCTTCAACCAGCTGTTGGTAGTTTTTCAAACTCTGCACAATCGGTAATTTTTCAGCGCGGGTACTATGTACACCTAAAACATCTAACAACACCTGCTGTGCTTCTGCGCCTTCAGAAAAATCTATTTCCAACAAGCTGGGTGCATCTTCTTGCCAATCAATAACCCGTAAACACTCTGGTTTGACCGACGAAATCACCTGCGCACTATGGGTTGAAACAATAAACTGAATATTTGGGAAGGTGCGCTGCAAATCGAGCAGAATATGCTGCTGCCAGCCGGGGTGCAGGTGCAAATCTACTTCGTCGATAAGCACTATGCCTGTAGTTGCTAAGGGGTCGAAACTTTGAGGGTTTGCTTCAGCCATTCTGGCGGCAATATCCATTACCATCGCTAAGGTTGTGCGAAAACCGTCACTTAGCTGCTCAATACGTAATTTCTTTTTTATGCCATCATCTAGCCAATCAACCTGAATACCTGCAGGCATAACACTTTCAGGGTTGCTAAAGGTTGGCATCATCAAGTCGATTGCACGTCGTATGGCTTTAAGTTCAGGCAATTCAACATCAAATGAGCGTTGCTCTTTCTGCAGTTTGCCTTCTTGCGCCTCAAGGTAATAAAAATACTCTACAAATTTCTTGAAGTTGGTTTTACTCTCTAAACTGCCATTAAATGCATCAAAGCGCGGAAACTCGTTTGCAAAATCACGCTTACGCTGTGGTACATCAAATACCCCTCGGCCAGTGCCATAGTAAATAAATATGGGTAACTCGTAGTTCAAACCGGCATTTTCGGCATCGATAAAGGCATCGACGTAATCATTTAACTGCTTAACGCCCAGCGCTGCTGGCACCTGAGCCGCTGTTTTTTTACTCTTGTCGCGCTTTTCTGTTCTATCCCAGCTAACCCCGTCAAAACTCTCGGCGGTTAAACGCATAAACGCAGGTTTGCTGCTATCGGCAAATACCTGAAAATCATTGTCTTTTGGGTTAATACCATTCACTTTAGGCAAGCGGGTCAAAAACGCGCCAAGTAATGTAGCAATACCATCAAGTACCGACGTTTTACCGGCACCATTGCGCGCAACTAAAACCGTTAACTGTTCATGTAACGGCAAGCGAAAATCAGTAAAGCGGCGAAAATGCTGTAAATGCAGAGTTTTAATTTTCAACAGACTTACCCCGGCCTTTTTTTGTTTGGCTTAACTTAGCACGTTCGTTTTTAATTATCACCAGCAACGCCTCGGCGCTATTCTCCCCACTAATCAGCTCGGGGTTAGCCGCACGCCAATTGGCAGTAAGTTCACCGCGAAAGGCTTTGGCAAGGATGGATTGGGTGAGCTGGTTCACTCGCGCTTGGGCGGTTTTAACTTGTGCTTCCACTTTGTCGGCATAAGCAAAGAGCTTTTCCACCCGGCGCACGATTTCGGTTTGTTCTTCTTGTGAAGGGAAATGAACTTGTAGGCTTTTTATTATTTTTTGGTTCAAATTGACCATTGTTGAACCAACAGAGTTCGAGGTAAAGTATTCAACTGCTAGTGGTGAGCGCAAAATAATTTCCAGATATTTTGGTAACGAATTCTTTGGCGTCCGCAATATCATAGAACCTGTCCCGCACAACATTTCCCCTTTATAATTAACTACAGCTGCTCTCCCCATTTCGCCCCGGCGACCAACAACCACGTCACCTATTTTCAGGTGCCACGCTTCTAATTCATCGTACTTCGCTTTCGGTATTGTCATTTGTTGAGAGGCTACTATTGTACCATTAGAAATGTGCATCGGATTTATAACTGGTATCCCACCACTTATGTATTCACTTTTATGCAAAGCACTACCAAAAGGACCTGTCTTTACCTCTACGCCAACATCCCCTAACGCTTTGTAAACTGGAGCTTGTTGATAATCACCAGCGTTCAACTTCCCGCTAACGGCGTCGGCGAGGACGGACTGGCGGAAATTTTTTAGGATTTCGGGGATGAGTTCAAGGCGGGCTTTGGTGGTTTCCACCTGGGCCAGCAGTGTGTCGAGCTTGTCGGCGATGACTTTTTGTTCTGCCAATGCCGGTAGTTGGAAGGTATAAGCCTGTACATCTGAAGACTTTGCTGCTGGATATAACGCCCCTTGCACAACTCCACTTATTGAATCAATAAAGTCTTTAGACTTCGTCAATGCAAAAACAAAGCGGCTATCAACCGATAACGGTTTAACAACTTCAAACCCTGTAGAAGCTATCTGGTTATCTAGCTCATCGGGCACAAGCGCGACAGCATTTAGATTCGGCCTCGTCAAAGATACTAACACATCGCCAGTTTTGATTACTTTTCTCGCTCGACTTGGGGCATTATTTCCGGCTAAATATTGCGGAGATGATATACACTTGCGATCTCTATCAATACTTCCTATATCCACATAGGTAAAGGTTTCTTCCGAGGACGGCTTTCGCTGCTCACCTTTTATCGTAATATCTGAGATTTTTGCAACAGTCCATCCTTCGGGCAAATGGTCACTACTCATCAACTTGCCTCCAACGCTGCCAACAAAGCATCCAACTCACTTAATGCGGCCTTCAGCTCTGCTCGGGCTTCCATTGCCAGAGTATCCGGTTCAGGTAAATCTGCCGCATCCACACTGTCTTTATCTTTTAGCCATGAAATATCTAAAGAATCGCCTTTTGTTTCACGTATCCACTTACGACTAAAGCTACGCCATCGGGAGTGCGCCAGGCGGTCATCAATCCCCTGGTTTTCCTCAACGACTTCTTTGTCGACTTCAATTTCCTGAGCATCAAAGCTGTACTCACCTTCTGTGCGTTTACTCGTGCCATCCGAAGATTCGCCAAAAACTTGTTCAAAAGCACCTAAATGCGGATCTTTTCCGAACTCTTCTTGTGCAAATCCAATATCAGCTTTACCAAAGGGTGTGCGCTTACCAAAGCTAGGCATATTGGTACGCAGGTCGTATACCCACACATTTTCAGTGCAATTTTCTTCCTGATGTTTGTTTTTTGCTGAGCCTTTAGTAAAAAACAGCACATTAGTTTTTACGCCTTGAGCGTAAAAAATACCCGTTGGCAGGCGTAAAATAGTATGTAGGTTGCACTTATTCATTAAGTCACGGCGAACATCGATACCTACACCCGCTTCAAACAATACGTTGTCCGGCAGTACTACAGCCGCCCGGCCACCAGGCTTTAAGTTGCGATAAATATGCTGTAAAAATGCCAGTTGCTTGTTAGTGGTTTTGTAAGTGAGATCGTCTCTAGTATTGGATGCTTCACCACCTTTACTGGTGCCGAAAGGCGGATTTGCCAGAATAATGTCTGCTTGCTTTAAATCCTTCCCAGCATCACCCAAAGCGTTACCTAGATGCACTACGCCATCTTCATCACCTTCCATTCCGTGCAGTAAACAATTCATTAATGCTAAGCGTCGGGTGTTTGGTACTAATTCCACGCCAACGAAAGCTTTGTTTTTCTGGAAATCAGCTTCTTTGGCAGAAAGATCGAGATAGTTGTCTGTTTGATCACGCATATATTGGTCTGCGGCGACTAAGAATCCTGCTGTACCTACCGCTGGATCTTGTATTACTTCACCAATTTGCGGTCTTATGCAGCGAACCATGCTGTTGATTAAAGCGCGTGGGGTGAAGTACTGCCCTGCCCCAGATTTCGTTTCCGATGCGTTCTTTTCTAACAATCCCTCATACAAATCGCCAAGCCCATCTTTTTGGGCGCTAAACCAATCAATATGGTCGAGGGTTTTGATCATTTGTTCTAGATGGCGTGGTTCACGCAAACGTGTTTGTGCATCGGCGTAGATTGCACTGATAAGTGGATCTTCGTGTACAATGTTACCGTCTGAATCTTTACCTGTTGAAAGGCTTAACAAAATGCGCTTGTAGTCGTTTAGCAGGTTGATGCCCGACTTTTCGTTGATATCAGTCCAGCGGCAACCTTCTGGTAAAGGGTGGCGTTTTAACACACCAGCTTCAGTGTTTTCATGCACCATTTTAATAAATAACAGAAGTACGAGTTCGGTTACGTAATCTGAATAATTAATGCCGTCGTCCCGCAGTACGTCGCAGAGGTTCCAGAGTTTTTGAACGATGTCGTTGTTGGTCATGTTTGTCTCTTAATGGATTATTTGGTTCTTAGCCGTGTGCTATCAGTACTTTGCACAGCGGTTCGTTAATGTAGTAGTTGGCGCGGCCGATTTTTTGTTTGGTTAAAAAGCCGTGTTCTACTAATTGCTCTAAATATTTAGTGGCAGTTATTCGCGTTACCCCTAGCTCTTCGATGATAAAGTCGATTTTGGTATAGGGGTGATGAAACAGGTTGTTGAGTAAATCCTGGCTATAAATTTTGGGCAGTTGCTCACGAATCCCGTGCTTAACTTCTGCCATCAGGCTTTTCATTTCGGTAATGAGTGAGATAGTGTTTTGTGCTGTGTCGATAACGCCATCAAGCATAAAGGCTATCCAGGGTTCCCAGTTTCCAGTGTCGCGCACGGCTTGCAAATTATTATAGTAATCTGCTTTGTGCTGAATGATAAAACGGCTTAAATACAGTACCGGCAGGTTAAGCAAGTCTTTTATCACCAGGTACAAAATATTCAGGATCCGCCCTGTGCGACCATTGCCGTCGTAGAATGGATGAATACTTTCAAACTGATGATGGATGATGGCCATTTTAACCAGCGGATCTGCATCGCATAACTCATCGTTATTAATAAACTGCACCAGATTATCCATTAGCGCGGTTATTTCGTCGGCATGTTGTGGCGGGGTATACACCACTTCACCCGTACGGGCATTTTTTAAATCCGTGCCGGGTAGTTTGCGTAAACCTGCGTTGTTGTGCTCCAGGTTTTGCTGGATGGCAAGAATGTCACTTAGGCGAATGAGTTTACTTTGCCGTGCTGTTTGAAAGCCCTGCTTTAATGCTACGGCGTAATCCTGCACTTCTTTGGTTGCCGGGCTGGTAATGGCTTCTTCAAATAAGTTGGCTTTATAAAGCTCGTCATGCGTGGTTACAATGTTTTCCACTTCCGAGCTGTCTTTGGCTTCCTGCAAGGCCAGCGTATTGATTAGTATTGCTTCATTGGGAATACTGGCGGCAATACCCTTTAATTCGGCCAGATATCGGTGAGCTTCAGCCACCTTTTTGAGTACTGCGCGGGTTTCCCACTG